>LNFM01006194.1_pt1 | contig 25605 bp, 28 predicted proteins | sample 596031 | NCBI WGS metagenome assembly LNFM01 (sample SAMN04254537, study PRJNA301005) | activated carbon metagenome | isolation source: dual media filters at the Ann Arbor, Michigan drinking water treatment plant | place: USA: Ann Arbor | reverse complement strand
ACCAGCCAGGAATAGTCTATGTCATGGACCTTGTTGAGAAAATCGTCCGAATCGATGGCATGCCGCGCCATCAGACCGGCAAGCGTCGTGCCGTATTCGAGGTAGAGTTCCTTCTGCAGCTTGCGCGCCTCCTCGCGCGGCAGCGTGAGCAGGTCGGAGACATAGGAGGTCATCCTGACGTCGATCTGTGAAAACAGATTCGAGTGATGCGGGTAGAGCGTGTTGTCGAGATCGAAAACCCAGTCGCGGGTTTTCGCGAAGCGGGCTGGATTGGGGGACTCGGTCATTCACGTCCTTCGGTCGCGAGGAGAAACATCACTTAGCGGTTTCCACCCGGGCATGTCGATATTCTGGATCGCGGTCATTGGGGGCAGTTTGGCAACCAGAAATTCATGGCTTGCTGGCAAGACGGGACAAACGGAGGTTGCGTGTGGGAAAGATCCTCGTCAAGTCGACGCTCGTGACCCTGGCAGCCGTGGTGGCATCGCTTCTCGTTGCATCAACCGTCGTCCCGATGCTCGGAGGGGTTGTCGACGGCAATGCCTGGCTGATGTGCGTGGTCTGCCCGCTGGCGACCGCCTGGCCGGCAAGCGCCTATACGTTCTGGCAGAGCGACCGCCTGCGCAAGGCCAATGCCGAACTCGCCCGCGCTCACGCCCAGCTTGCCGCCGCGCATTGCCATCTGGCCGAAAAGGCCAGCCGCGACCACATGACAGGCATGCTGAACCGCGAGAGCTTCTTTGCCGCGCTCGACCGCTCCCGGCGCAAGTCCGATCGCGGTGTGCTTCTGATCATCGATGCGGACCACTTCAAGAAGATCAACGACACGTTCGGCCATCTGGCGGGAGACGACGCTCTTCTGGATATTGCGTCGGCGATAGCGCGTGCCGTGCGCAGCGGCGACATTGTCGGCCGCATAGGCGGTGAGGAGTTCGGCGCCATTCTGGTCGGCGCAAGCGAAGCAGAGGCGAGCGCGGTGTCGGAGCGCATTCGCCGCGAGGTCGAGCAGCTGAAGTTCCGCCCCCTCAAGGGCAAGGAGGTGCCTCTGACGGTCAGTATCGGCGGCGTTCGCTGCCTGCCCGACGCCAATGTCGCCGATCTGATGCGCGTGGCCGACCGAAGATTGTACGAGGCCAAGAACCGGGGGCGCAATCTCGTCGTCCTCGACAAGGATGCGGCCGCCGCGGCCTGAGGCCGCCGATGCGCTTCGTTGCCGTGCCGGTCAATCGCCGGGCAGGGATCGGGTAGCGCCAGCCCGCATGACCGGCTAATCACTGCCGCACGATTGAAAAGCGACGGCGCCGCCGGTGCCGTTGCGATGTGCGGGAGACTGTTGCGTGGAATTATGGATCCCGATCACCATCGGTGCAGCCTTCCTGCAGAACCTGCGCTCGGCCACGCAGAAACACCTGAAGAAAGTGATGGGAACGACCAGCGCAACCTTCGTGCGCTTCGGCTTCGGTTTTCCCTTCGCCATCGCCTTCGTCGCGATCCTGCACTATGGCGTCGGTTACAGCCTGCCCGAACCCAACCTGCCTTTCGCGCTCTGGACAGTCGTCGGCGGCCTGATGCAGATCGCGGGCACGTTCCTGCTGGTGCATTTGTTCGCGTTCCGCAATTTCGCGGTCGGCACCGCCTATTCGCGCACCGAACCGGCCCAGGCGGCCCTTTTCGGGCTGATCTTCCTGGCCGAGCGAATCAGCCTGGGCACGATCCTTGCGATCGCCATAAGTGTCTTCGGGGTCATGCTGATCTCGGTCGCCCACTCGGCTGTGAGCGTGCGGACGCTTTTCACCTCACTGACGACCCGCACGGCGGTGATCGGCCTGACCTCGGGCACCGCATTCGGCGTTTCCGCCGTCGCCTACCGTGCCGCGTCCACCGCGCTCGCCGGGCCGAACTTCATGATGCAGGCAGCCGTCACGCTTGCCGTCGTCACTGTCTTCCAGACGGTCATCATGCTCGCCTGGATGGCATGGAAGGAGCGGTCAGAGTTTGCCCGGATCGCCGGCGCCTGGAAGCTGTCGCTCTTCGTCGGCCTCGTCGGCGCCACGGCGTCGTTCGGCTGGTTCATGGCGATGACCCTGCAGCAGGCCGCGGTGGTCAAGTCGCTGGCCCAGATCGAGATGCTGTTCACCATGGCGGCGACGGTGTTCGTCTTCCGCGAGAAGGTGAACCGGCTGGAGGTTGCCGGCTGCGTTCTCATCGTGGCCGGCATCCTTGTGCTGCTGGCGGTGCGCTAGAAGCCAAGCGATACGGGAGACACCATCGCCGAAGAGGTAAAGCCGATCATTGACGCGGCATGAGCCTGCGTCTGTTGCGAGTTCAGGCCGCTTCTGTCGACGGGCCTGGGCGCGACATGTCGCCTCGTCCGGCAAGCAGGCCGGCGACGGAGATATCCTCGTCAAGCTCGTCCCAGTGAAGTCCACGTGTGCTGATCGTCACCTTTTGTCGCTGCGTCTCGGACGCGTTCAGAAGTCGCGGAAACCAGGCCAGCGGCACCCCCAGCGTGCGGCCATCGGAAAGATCCACCCAGAGGCTGTCTGTGTCACACCAGACCTTGGTTGCTCTAACCGAAGAAGCGGTTCCAGGCATTGATGATCTCGCCACGACGATTGGTGATGACTTCGGTCAGTTCCCGGAGCGCTTTTGCAGAGAAGCCATCATTGTAGGCTACCACGACATCAGGCAATAGCCAAAACTTGGCGTCGATTCCGTCCTTCAGGACGTGGACGTGCATCGGTTCTCGCGGGTTGCCCTCGTTCGAGTAAAAGAGGAAACGAAACCCTTTGTGCCGAAACACGATTGGCATGGCGACCTCATCTACGGCACGATGAGTGTGCCCGCGCCATGCTCGGTGAACAGCTCGAGCAGGACGGCATGCGGCGTCTTGCCGTTGAGGATGACGACGCCCTCCACGCCGCGCTCGATCGCCTCGATGCAGGTCTCCACCTTGGGGATCATGCCGCCGGAGATCGTGCCGTCCCTGATGAGCGCCTTGGCCTCTGCGACGGTCAGCTCGTCGATCAGCTTCTTGTCGCGATCAAGCACGCCCGGTACGTCCGTTAGGAACAGCAGGCGCGTTGCGTTCAGCGCACCGGCGATGGCGCCGGCGAAAGTGTCGGCGTTGATGTTGTAGGTGTGGCCGTCGCGGCCCGGCGCCACGGGCGCCAGGACCGGGATCATCTCCGACCGGGCCAGCAGGTCGAGCAGGGTGCGGTCGACCTCCACCGGCTCGCCGACGAAGCCGAGATCGAGCACGCGCTCGATGTTGGAGTCCGGATCGACGAAGGTCTTCTTGGCCTTCTCGGCAAAGACCATGTTGCCGTCCTTGCCGCACAGGCCGATCGCCCATTCGCCCTCGGCGTTGATCAGCGCGACGATCTCCTTGTTGATCGAGCCGGCCAGGACCATTTCGACGATCTCGACCGTCCGCTGGTCGGTGACGCGCAGGCCGCCTTCGAACTTTGATTCGATGCCCATCTTGGCCAGCATCGCGCCGATCTGCGGGCCGCCGCCATGCACGACGACAGGGTTCACGTCACACTGCTTCAGAAGCGCGATGTCGCGCGCGAAAGCCTTGCCGAGCGCCGCGTCGCCCATGGCGTGCCCGCCATACTTCACGACCACGGTCTTGTTCTCGTAGCGCTGCATGTAGGGCAGGGCCGCGGAGAGCAGGCGTGCCTGTTCGGCGGCGACCTGGGCGATATCCGTCGTGCTCATTGATGTCCTCGTCGCGTGAACCGGGCGGTTCCTTAGCGGCATTCCTCCTGACGGGCAAATGATAAGGAATGCGCTTGCCCGACAGCGTCGAGGTGTAGCCGAACGTTCACCTTTTTTGCGCAGGATCGCACCGGGATGGCGAGGGGCAGACGTGACAACAGCGCAGGACGGACCGGATTCGGCGGTGGCCGGCCAGCGTGATGGAGGGCCTTCGCCCGACGACCGGATACTCACGACGCTCCTTCGCATTGCGGTGGTCAACCTGGTCGCGTTCTGCGTGCTGATGATCTTTGTTCTCGGGGGCAGGCGCGGCCTGTTGCTCGAAAGTGGCGCGCCGTTCGGGGGCGATTTCGTCAATCTCTGGACAACCGGCAAGATGATCCTTTCGGGAGCCGCCGGGGCGATCTATGATCCGGCGACGTTCGTTGCGTTCCAGCAGACGCTCTTGCCTGCCGATATCGGCCTCCGGCTCTGGGCCTATCCACCGCATTCCTTGCTGCTGGCCTGGCCCTTCGGCATTCTGGGCTACTTCGTCGGATTCGCGGTCCTGAGCCTGCTCGGCCTTTTCCTGCTGGCATTCGGGGCACGCCGTTTCGGATTCGGCTGGAAGGAGACAGCGGTCCTGGTCCTTTCGCCAGCGGCGCTGTCCTGCGTCGCCTTCGGCCAGACGGGGAACATCGCGGCAGGCCTGCTGCTCGTGGCGCTGTCAGCGCGTACCAGGCTCGACGCGTCCCCGATCGCCGCAGCCGCATTGCTCACGATCAAGCCGCAGACGGGCTTCCTGTTGCCGTTGATCTGGATCGGACAGAAGCGCTGGCTGCTGGTCGCAGCGACCGGAGCTGCCGCCCTGGCCGTGATTGGGCTGTCGATTGTCTTGGTCGGAATGCAGCCGTGGCGCGACTATCTCGGGCTGACGATGCCGCAGCTGTCGGCACTCGAACGGTTCGGCTCTGGGCCCTTCACGGTCATGATCCCCTCGGTCTTCATGTCGCTTCGTCTTGTCGGCCTGGACGGTGACCGGGCGCTGTTCATCCACGCCATTTTTGCGGCCGTTGTCCTTCTGACGCTCGTCTGGCGGTTGTGGCGGGCGGAAAGCCAGGACCGCAGGACAGCGATGGTGCTCATCGCAACCGTTCTGATCACCCCCTACACGCACATGTACGACCTGACCATTCTCGTCGTGGCGGCATTGCTGATGCTGCGATCGGCACAGCGCGGAGGCGGGTTGCGCAGCGCTCTGTTCTCGCGGGCCTGCGCGGTGCTGTGGCTGGCACCCTATCTGGTCTATGGCCTTGGTGTCTTCGGCGTCCCGATCACGCCGCTTCTGCTTGTGATTGCATTCTTCATCGTTTAGAGCGGCCGTCATTCCCCGACATCGGAGCGACACATTGGCCGAGCGAAACCTGTTTCCGCAGCGCGAATTCCCTGCCTTTCTCTTCGATATGGACGGCACCCTCCTGAGCTCCATCATCGCCGCCGAGCGCGTCTGGGCGGCGTGGGCACGGCGTCACGGTCTCGATGTCGAGGCCTTCCTGCCGACGATCCACGGCATCCGCTCCATCGAAACCGTGCGGCGACTGGCGCTGCCGGGCGTCGACCCCGAAGTGGAAGCCGCCGCGATCACGCAGGCGGAGATCGAGGATGTCGAGGGTATCCATGCCATAGAGGGCGCGGCCGGCTTTCTCGCCTCGCTGCCCGCCGACCGGTGGGCGATCGTCACCTCGGCGCCGCGAGCTCTGGCCGAGCGGCGGCTTCTGGCTGCCGGCCTTCCGCTGCCCCCGATGATGGTGGCATCCGAGGATGTCCGCAACGGCAAGCCCGCGCCGGACTGCTTCCTCCTGGCGGCGCAGCGGCTCGGCTATGCCGCCACCGATTGCCTGGTCTTCGAAGACGCGCCGGCGGGCATAGCGGCCGCCGAGGCCGCGGGTGCCACGGTCGCGGTGATCACCGCCACGCACACCCACCCCGTCGCGACACCTCATCCCGTGCTTGCCAGCTATGTCGGCGTCAGCGCGCGTATCGGAACGGCCGGAGCGCTCGGGCTCATCGCAGCGGCGTGAATTCCTGACAGTTGATTTCGGTCAAGGCACGCCGCGCATGGCGGTTCACTGTGTGGCAACGCTGCCGCGCCGAGCAGCCAAAGGGGGGAGCATGGCTGAGAGTTTCGAGCCGAAAGCCGTTCGCCGTTTGCCTGCCGTTCCGGTCATCCCTGAGATCCTGCCGCTCACGGCCGCCGATATCCGCGCATGCCTGCTGTCCGGCGTGACCGATTTCGCCAGGGCGCCGCGCTTCGGCCTGTTCTTCGGTGGCATTTTCGCGCTGATCGGCATGATCATCACGCTCGCGCTGACACGCTGGCACATGTCGTGGATGATCTATCCATTCGCCATCGGCTTTCCGTTGATCGGACCCTTTGCCGCGGCGGGTCTCTACGAGGTAAGCCGCCGCCTGGAAACGGGCGCGCCGCTGACATGGCGCGCGATCCTTTCCGTCGTCTGGGCGCAACGCCGCCGCGAACTGTCCTGGATGGCCTTCACGATGCTCTTCTTCTTCTGGGTCTGGATGTATCAGGTCAGGCTGATGATCGCCCTGTTTCTCGGCCGGATGTCCTTCTCCACCCTGGACAGGTTCTTCTCCGTGCTTCTGACCACGCCCGAAGGCTGGCTGTTCCTTGGGGTGGGGCATGTCGTCGGCGCAGCACTTGCCCTTATCCTGTTTTCGATCACGGTCATCTCCATGCCGCTGCTGATGGATCGCGAGTATGATTTCATCACAGCGATGATCACCAGCGTGAAGGCAGTCATCGCCAGTCCGGTGGCAATGCTGGGCTGGGGCGTGGTGGTGACGCTTGCGGTGATAGCCGCGTGCGTTCCCTTCTTCCTCGGCCTGCTCGTCGTCCTGCCGATACTCGGCCATACGACCTGGCACATCTACCGCAGGGCAGTCCATATCCCGTCCTGAGGCGGCGTAGCGGCCCGGAGCGCGATCGCGGTGGCCGCCGCGAATGACGTTGCAAATTGGCCGAAAAGTCCTAGTTTGCCCGCAATGACGCCGCAGGATATCACAAAGCTGATTGTTCGGACCTCGATGAAGGACCGCGCGGCATTCGATTTGCTTTACCGGCAAACGAGCGCGAAACTCTTCGGCGTCTGTCTTCGTGTCTTGAATGACCGCACCGAGGCCGAAGAGGCGCTGCAGGAGGTGTTCGTCAAGATATGGATGAAGGCCGACCGCTTCGCCGTCTCCGACCTGAGCCCCATTTCCTGGCTGGTGGCAGTTGCGCGCAATCATGCCATCGACCGCATCAGGGCAAGGCGCGCGGCATCAGTGGATATCGATGCGGCGATCGACATTGCCGACCCCGCTCCTGGCCCCGAGGCAATGGCGGTGGCGGGCGATGAGGGCCAGAGGATCCATCGCTGCCTCGAGGAGCTGGAGAAGGACAGGGCCGCGGCGGTGCGCGGCGCCTACCTCAAGGGTGAGAGCTATGTCGAACTGGCCGAACGCCATGGCGTGCCGCTGAACACGATGCGTACATGGCTGCGACGCAGCCTGTTGAAACTGAGAGAATGTCTGGAACGATGAGCACTGCGGACGAAAACGGACAGGAACGCGGGGGTGACGACATCGTCGCCGCCGAATACGTTCTTGGCGTCTTGCCCGCCGACGAGCGCGGGGCCGTTGCCCTTCGGGTCGAGCGCGAGCCCGCCTTCGCGCGCCTTGTGGACGCCTGGGAAGCCCACCTTTCGCCGCTCTCATCGGCCTACGATCCGGTGGAGCCGCCGGCTGCCGTCAAGGCCGCGCTCGATCGCAGGCTGTTCTCGCAGCAGGCAACGACAACCAACCAGCCCGCTCCGGTCGCGGTTGCCTCGCCCGGCCTCTGGGCCAACCTCGCCTTCTGGCGCGGACTGGCCGCGGCCGCCATTGCGGCGCTGGCGCTCTATGTCGCGCTTCCCTTCATGGGCCCGCCGGCAGAGGCGCCGCAGTCGCGTCTCGTCGCCTCGCTTGCCGCCGATGGCAGCGATGTCCATTATCTGGTGATCTACGATGCCGCCCAAGGCGATGTCGGCCTGTCGCATGTGTCCGGCGAGCGGGCGAGCGGCCATGATTTCGAACTCTGGATGATCGAGGGCGACGATCCGCCGGTCTCGATGGGCGTCATCCCCGTCGGGTCGGCTGCGCATATCGCGGTCAGCGAGGCTGCACGCGCCAGGCTTGCCCAGGGTGCCGTGCTTGCGGTGAGCCTGGAGCCCTCGGGCGGTTCGCCGACCGGTCAGCCCACCGGACCCGTTGTTGCGGCCGGCGACCTCAAGAGCATCTAGCCCCGATCCGCCATTGCGCCACAGGGGCTCAGGACACACCGCTGCCGTTCAATGCTGTTGCGTGTTCCGCGAAAAAAAGAAGATGCGTGTGAGCGCCGCTGAAACTTTTCTCTAAGGGGTCCGTATCTCCCCCTGTCCCAGCCAAAGCCGGGAAACAATCAGGGAGACCCCATATGAACTCGTTCAAGTCCTATCTGCTCGCCGGTGCTGTCGCTTTCTCGTCGATCGTCGGCGTTGCCTACGCTGAAAACCCGATGGTTGGCGGCGCGGCCATGCTTGCCGACAAGAACATCGTCGAGAACGCCGTCAACTCGAAGGACCACACGACACTCGTCGCAGCCGTCACGGCTGCCGGCCTCGTCGAGACGCTGCAGGGCGCTGGCCCCTTCACCGTCTTTGCTCCGACCAACGAGGCCTTCGCGGCCCTTCCGGCGGGTACGGTCGATACGCTGCTGAAGCCCGAAATGAAGGGTGACCTCACCAAGGTCCTGACCTGCCACGTGATCGGTGCCAAGGCGATGGCTGCCGATGTCACCAAGATGGTCATGGATGATGGCGGCGCCCACAAGGTGCAGACCGTCGGTGGTTGCGAACTGACGCTGAAGGCCGATGGCGGCAAGGTCACCGTCACCGACGAGAACGGCAATGTCGCCAATGTCACGATTGCCGACGTCGAGCAGTCGAACGGCGTGATCCATGTCGTCGACAAGGTCCTGCTGCCCAAGATGTAAGCAGACACCAGGCAGCCGGGGCCGTTGGGGTCGGGCTGCCTCGGAACCTGCCGCTCGCGCCGCGCGCGGCAGGTTCTGACCTACGAGCTTTGCCCCGTATCGATCAGGGTTCGTCCCGAGTGCGATGCGGGGTCTTTTGTATGCGGTGATGTGATTTGTGCGTGATCGCGGCCGGGATTACATGAGACCGACAGGAGTTAGCAAATGCAGCGACGGACATTCTTGATCGGCAGCGGACTGACGGCTCTTCTCGCCGGCGCAACGGCACTGACGCGCACGGACGCGTCGGCGACCGCGGACGCTGGCGCTTTCGAGGTCAACAAGACCGCCGCCGAATGGCGCGCGATTCTTTCACCCGAACAATATGCCGTCCTGCGCGAGGAGGACACCGAGCGGCCGGGCTCAAGCCCGCTCGATCGCGAGAAGCGCAAGGGCATGTTCCACTGCGCCGGCTGCGACCTCGCCGCCTACGAATCGGACAAGAAGTTCGATTCCGGCACGGGCTGGCCAAGCTTCTGGGACGCGGTTCCGGGTTCCATCGGCACGCGCAGTGACGATTCCCTGTTCATGACGCGGACGGAAGTCCACTGCCGTCGCTGCGGCGGTCATTTCGGTCACATCTTCGACGACGGCCCGCCGCCGACCGGCAAACGCCACTGCATCAACGGTCTGGCGCTGACCTTCAAGCCGGCAACCGCCTGACGCCGCGGCGGCCAGTGGCCGCTGCGAACATGAAGGCATCGAGAACGCTACCGAGCGGTGCCCCATCGACCTTGTGCGATCTCCTGGGACGCCTTGTGGCGGCTCGCGGAGCCGTCAGCCGCCCCGCACGGCGAGCAGGATCGCGTCGCGCAGATCCTCCAGGCCGACGTTCTTCTCCGAAGAGGTGGACAGGACGGCAGGGAAGGCGGCCGGGCGCTTGCGGATCTTCTCCAGCGTCTCGGAAATCAGGCGTGGAACCCCGGCCTCGTGGATCTTGTCGATCTTGGTCAAGACGATCTGGTAGGAGACGGCTGTCTTGTCGAGCAGCGACAGCACCTCGTCATCGTTCTTCTTGATGCCGTGGCGAGCATCGATCAGCACATAGACCCGTTTCAGCGTGGCGCGCCCGCGCAGATAGTCGAACACCAGCTTGGTCCAGAGGTCGACCTGCTCCTTGGGAGCCTGCGCGTAGCCATAGCCGGGCATGTCCACCAGCGCCATCGGCGGCATGTCGCCCGCCTCACCGGAATAGCCGTCCGGCACGAAATAGTTGAGTTCCTGCGTCCGGCCCGGCGTGTTGGACGTGCGCGCCAGCCCCTTCTGGCCGACCAGCGCGTTGATCAGCGACGATTTGCCGACATTGGAGCGGCCCGCGAAGGCAATTTCCATCGGCCCTTCGGGCGGCAGGAACTTCATCGAGGGGACGCCGCGGATGAACACCCAGGACCGCGCGAACACGCCGTCGTCGATGACGTCATTGTCGGCGCTCATGGCGTCACGCGGCGGCGAGGGGTGGGAACAGGCGACCGCGAGGAGATGGGTGGTGCGTAACAAGTGGACATAGGCCCGTGTAGCCCCCGACCCCGGCAACGTCCACCGAAATTGGAGAATGAGAAAGCCCCGGCGGACCGGGGCTCTCGACGCTCGACTGCGCTAAAGGGGAGGCGCCGGCTATTCAGCCGGCGACGGTTTCTTCTTGAACAGTGCGAGCAGATTGTCCCACAGCTCGATCTTGGCGCCCTGGCGCTTCATGATGATGCCCTGTTGCAGGATCGACAGCGAGTTGTTCCACGCCCAGTAGATGACGAGACCGGCGGGAAACGACGCCAGCATGAAGGTGAACACCACCGGCATCCAGGTGAAGATCATCGCCTGTGTCGGGTCCGGCGGCGTCGGGTTCATCCGCATCTGCAGGAACATGGTCACGCCCATGATCAGCGGCCAGACGCCGATATGGAGATACTCCGGCACGGCGAAGGGCAGCAGGCCGAACAGGTTGAACAGAGATGTCGGATCCGGCGCGGCAAGATCCCTGATCCAGCCGAAGAACGGCGCGTGCCGCATCTCGATGGTGATGTAGAGCACCTTGTAGAGCGCGAAGAAGACGGGGATCTGGATCAGCACCGGCCAGCAGCCGGCAAGCGGATTGATCTTTTCCGTCTTGTACAGCTCCATCATGGCCTGCTGCTGCTTCATCTTGTCGTCCGCGTATTTCTCGCGGATCTCCAGCATCTTCGGCTGCACCATCTTCATGTTCGCCATCGACTTGTAGGACTTGTTGGCGAGCGGGAAGAAGATGGCCTTGACGACGACGGTGGTGGCAAGGATCGACAGGCCGAAATTGCCGAGCAGCTTGTAGAGCGTGTCGATCAGCCAGAACATCGGCTTGGTGATGAAATAGAACCAGCCCCAGTCGATCAGGAGCTCGAACTGGCGGATCCCGCGATCCGTTTCATAGGCGTCGATCTTTGCGACCTCCTTCGCGCCGGCGAAGATTTCGGTCTCGACCGTCGCGGACTGGCCGGCGGGCACGGAGATCGCGTCGGTCAGGAAATCGGCCTGGTAGCGGGGGCGGCCGTCTTCGAAGAAGCCGAAGCGCGGCTGGAAGGGCTGCCCGCCGGACGGCACCATGGTGACGGCCCAGTACTTGTCGGTGATGCCGAGCCATCCGTCGGTCGACTTGCCCGGGACGATCTGCTTGTCGTCCTCGATGGTCGAGTAGGAAACCTCCTGCAGTCCGTCTTCGCCGGTCACGCCGATCAATCCCTCATGCAGCACGTAGATGCTGGCATGGGTCGGCTTGTCGAAGCGCGTCACGCGGCCGTAGCTCGACAGCGTCACGGGCGCCGAGCCGGCGTTGCTGACGGTGTCGGAAAACGTGAACATGTAGTCCGCATCGACGCTGATCGTGCGCGTGAAGGTCAGGTTCCGGTCGTTGGTGTAGGTGAGCGTGACAGGCGTAGAAGGCGTCAGCGTGGCGCCGCTCTGCGCGGTCCACACGGTATCGGGCCCGGGGATCTGCCCGGTCGCCTCATTGCCTGCAAATCCGACTTCCGCATAGTAGCCGTTCGGCAGGGAGGAAGGGTTGAGAAGCTCGATGTTCGGCGAGTTCCTGTCCACGGTCAGCCGGTAGTGCTTCAGGCGCAGATCGTCGAGGCGGGCGCCCGTGAGGTTGATGCTGCCGTAGAGGCTCGGCGTGTCGATGGCGATGCGCGCGGTGCCGCCAACGGCCGCGTCACGGCCGGCACCCGTCACGGAACCCGGAACCGCCGGCACCGAGCCCTGCGGCGGCGCGGGCACCTGCGACGGATCCGTGCCCGGCATGGCGGGCTGCGTCACCTGTTCGGCCTGGACCCGCTCGGCCTCGATGCGCGCGGCTTCCTGCTGCGCTTCGATGCGCGGGTTCATGTAGAACACCTGCCACAGCGTCAGGATCAGCACCGACAGAGCGATGGTGATGAAGAAATTGCGGTTGTTTTGCATCGGAAACCTTTGAGTCCGTAGGCCGTCTGAGCGTTAACGCCTGGCCCGAATGCGGCTGCGCAATTCGTTGGCGATCTGGCCGAACGGGGCGGCAAGAACGTCTTCTCGCCCGACGATCACATAATCAATGCCCGCCGCCATGTCACCTGCGGCATGAACACGAACGGCCTCCTTGAGGCGGCGGCGCACACGATTGCGAACAACCGCGTTGCCGACCTTCTTGGTGACCGTGAATCCCACGCGAGGGTCGCCGTCGTCGCCGCGCCGCATGACTTCCAGCAGAAAAAACCGCCCGCGGCGCTTTTCACCGCGCCGGACGGCAAGGAATTCCGCGCGCTTTCGCAAGCGCCCAGGGGTACCCGACTGTTGAAGGGCGGGACCCGACAACGCTACGGTCGTCCGCTCAGGCTGACAGCCGCTTGCGGCCACGGTTGCGACGGGCTGCAACGACGCCGCGACCACCCTTGGTGGCCATGCGGGCGCGAAATCCGTGCCGACGCTTGCGGACGAGCTTTGACGGTTGATAGGTACGCTTCATTTTTTTCGATACCGCGGAGTGCGGCCCTTCTTGATTCTGTCACGATGCAACAGGAACTTTTCGGGCATTTCGCGGGCGCAACAGAACGTGCGCCGGACGACCGGCCCGAGCGTGAGCGGGCTTATAGGGAGTAGGTCTTTCCAAGTCAATCGGCGCGTCGCGCGGAATCCTGGTCGAAACGGCGCCGGGTCGCGTGCACACGCGACAGTGACGCCGGGGGCGGATGCTGTCAAAATTGCTTGATGGTGCGCCGACAGGCCTTGCCATCGACATGGTTGTGACGGATCACGGGGCTGCGGCGCGGGGCCGCATGACGGTTGGACTGCGCGGCCGGACCAGCCGTCAGCCGGTTGCGTCTGTCGGCATTCACTGTTGCATGGGCGGCCCCTGCGCTTGTTGGGGCTCCTGCAGCCATCGTAAGCAGGATCGTGCGGCCGGGCAGGGCCCGGGTTGAGAAGGGCGGACAGACCGTCAAGGGCATGGCATGGCAGTAATACTGAAACCCGATATCTGCGTGATCGGCGCCGGATCGGGGGGCCTTTCGGTCGCGGCTGCGGCCGCCGCCTTCGGCGTCGACGTCGTGCTCGTCGAGAAGGGCGCGATGGGCGGCGATTGCCTGAATTTCGGTTGCGTGCCGTCAAAGGCTCTTCTGGCGGCGGGAAAGCAAGCCCATGGCCTGCGCCACGGCTCACGCTTCGGCATCGACGACGAGACGCCGGTCATCGACTTTTCCGCGGTCAACCGTCACGTCCACGACGTCATCGCGTCGATCGCCCCCAATGACTCCGAGGCCCGCTTCGCCGCGCTTGGCGTGCGCGTCATCAAGGGGGAGGGCCGCTTCAAGGACACGCGCACCCTGATCGTCGGCGACATGGAGATCCGCGCCCGCCGTTTCGTCATCGCGACGGGCTCATCGCCCGTCATCCCGGCGATAGAGGGACTGGAGGACGTCCCCTATCTCACCAACGAGACCATCTTCGCCCTGACCCGCCGACCCGGCCACCTCATCATCGTCGGCGGCGGCCCGGTCGGCGTCGAGCTCGCGCAGGCGCACCGGCGCCTGGGCTCGCGGGTGACCGTCATCGCGCGCCGGCAGCTGCTGTCTTCCGAGGATCCGGAAATGGTGGCGCTGGTGCGCCGGTCGCTGCGCGAGGACGGTGTCGATCTTCGTGAAGGCGTGGCGGTGCTGCGTGTCGAGAAGCGCGCGCGGTCGGGCCTGCGCGTTCATGTCAGCGAAGGCGACAGGCAGGAAGTCGTCGACGGAACGCATCTTCTGCTTGCGGTCGGGCGCGCCGCCAACACAGCACGTCTCGATCTGGAGAGCGCGCGCATTGCGTATGATCACAAGGGGCTCAAGGTTTCCGACCGGATGCGCACCACCAATCGCCGCGTCTACGCGATCGGAGACGTGGCGGGCGGCCTGCAGTTCACGCATGTGGCCAACTACCATGCCGGGCTGGTGATCCGGGCGATCCTGTTCCGCCTCAATGCCCGCGAGGACACCAGCCTGATCCCGCGCGCGGTCTATTGCGATCCCGAGATCGCGCAGGTCGGCATGACGGAGGCCGAGGCGCGCACTGCGCGGCTGAAGCCGCGCATCCTGCGCTGGCCCCTTGCCGAGAACGACCGGGCACAAGCCGAGCGCAAGACCGCCGGGCACATCAAGCTCATTGTCGATGCGCGCGAAACCATCCTTGGGGTCTCGATCGTGGGCAGCGGCGCCTCCGAGATGATCGGCTTCTGGGCGCTCGCCATGGCACGCAAGACGCGGCTGCGCGACATCGCCGGTCTGGTCCTGCCCTATCCCACCATGAGCGAAATTGGCAAACGCGCTGCAATCACCTATTTCTCCGATATTGCGCGCAAGCCGCTGGTGCGCATCCTTGTCCGCGTGCTGCGGATGTTCGGCTGAGATAGGGACGCCGTGGGTCTGGAAAGAACAATGCGCGCATGAGCGAGCCGGACATGGCCGACACGCCCGATCACGCTAGGCCCACCATGTCGGTGTCGCTTGCGCGCGGCCTGTCAACCAAGCTCCTGGTGCTCACGGCGTGTTTCGTTCTTCTGGCCGAAATTCTCATTTTTGTGCCGTCCGTCGCCAATTTCCGCATGCGCTGGCTGGAGGAACGGCTGGGCACCGCGGCCACGGTCTCCGTCGTTCTGGTCGGCGAAGACAGTTCCAGCCTGTCGCGGCAGGTGCAGAACGACGTGCTGATGGCGATCGGCGCCAAGGCCATCGCCGTGCGCGACGACGGCGTCTCGCGCCTGCTCGTGGTGGCCGAGATGCCACCGGAGGTCGACGAGCATGTCGATCTCGACAATACGGGCGCCATTGCGGCGATGACCGGCGCGCTGGACACCATGTTTTTTGGTGGCGAGCGCATGCTGCGCGTCTTCGGAAAGGTCGGCGAAAGCGACAAGGAATTCGAGCTCGTCATCCCCGACAGCCGCCTGCGCAATGCCATGCTGGTCTATTCCGGCAATGTGGCTCTGCTGTCCCTCGTCATCTCGCTCATCACCGCCATGCTGGTGTTTTACGCCATTGACCGCATGATGATCCGGCCGATCCGCGCGATGACGCGGTCCATGCTGTCGTTCTCGCAGCGACCCGACGATCCGGCGCGCATCATCGGCGCCGAGAACCGCGCCGACGAGATCGGCGTCGCCGAGCGCGAACTGGCCGGCATGCAGGAGCATCTGCGCAAGACGCTCGGCGAGCAGAAGCATCTCGCCGATCTCGGCCTCGCCGTTTCCAAGATCAACCACGACATGCGCAACATCCTGGCATCCGCACAGCTGATGTCGGACCGGCTGCGCATGGTGAAGGACCCGACCGTTCAATCGCTGGCGCCCACCCTGGTGCGGGCGCTGGACAGGGCCGTGGCCTATTCCGAGGGTGTGCTCGCCTATGGCCGCACGCAGGAAGCGCCCCCGTCCCGGCGCAGGCTGCGCCTGCGACAGCTCGTGGAGGACGTCGAGAGCATGCTCGGCGTCGGCGCCGACAGCGGCGTCGAATTCGTCAACGGCATCGATCCGGGCTTCGAGATCGATGCCGATTCCGAACAACTGTTCCGTATCCTCACCAACCTCTGCCGCAACGCCGTGCAGGCCATGACCGGCCAGGCCGAACGCGCCGCGGTGAGCCGCCTGTCGGTCACCGCGGAGCGCGAGGGTTCCGTCAGCCGCATCCTGGTTTCCGACACTGGCCCCGGCCTGCCGCGCAAGGCGCGCGACAATCTCTTTGCCGCCTTTCGCGGATCGGCGCGCAGCGGCGGCACCGGACTCGGCCTTGCGATCGCGCAGGAACTGGCCCGCGCCCATGGCGGCGAGGTGGACCTGTTGGAAAGCGTCGGCGGGCGCACGGTGTTTTCGGTCACGATCCCCGACCAGCCCGTTCGGCTGGAAGACGCGCGCTCCGGCCTGCGCCGCGCATAGGCGCCTCGCGGCGGTCCCCGAATGCTCGCGGTGTGAGCGAAGGCGGTATCGTGCCGCACGGGCGCCCCAGTGCTTTGGTTTTTCCGGGCAACTTGGCATTCCGGCCGGCGCGGCCGGCGTGGGCAGGTGCCGGGGCCTCGCTAGACGCACACGGCCCGCCGCATTCGGCAGTTGGCGGCCGTGCCTGCCGGGAAAGCAAATGCCGAGCCGCGGTGAACTCAGCGAGAAGTTGCAGTCCTTCTGGATCTCGGTTGCTCGGCGAGGTGCGAAACGGCCCCGGCAAAACTTTGCCGAGGCCGCTTGCATTTCGGCGGCCCACTCGTTAGGGAACTGTCTCGTCGGCGGCCGCTCCAAGGATCGGCCGACCTCGGCTGTGTCAGAAGCAGCCCGATGCGCGCCCGTAGCTCAGCTGGATAGAGCACCAGACTACGAATCTGGGGGTCAGGAGTTCGAATCTCTTCGGGCGCGCCATTTGACCCCTCGATAGGCTAGAAGTCCGCGCTGCGAAGTTGTGGCGAGGGCACGCTTGTCATGGTTTTCACACCATGTGCCGATTCCGGGGCAGGCACTTCGTTGGAAGCCCCACGATTCCTGCCCATGTCCCACGACCACCGTGTGTTTTTTTGACGGGTGGTCGTGACGAGCGGCTCGGCGGATTTTCCGAGCGGTCGTGCAGGATGACTGGGAGCCGAATCTGGAGAAGAGCCGGTCTCGGATGGCTCGGTCACCGCCCAGGGCTGCGTGGTCGTCTCGCAACGCAGGCGGCGGCAGATAATCAATCTCGCTGAAGGCGTGAGGCGCATCGAAGACGAGTCCGTGCTCGTCGAATGTATGCGCGTAAAGGGGGAGAATGTGTTATATCCCCGCCTGTCGATTGTAGAGAGTCGTCAGAAGAGCGCGTGAGGCTTTTCTTTCGATTCTTCACGACTATTCGCTGGCGACATCGCCGAAAACAGAGACGCGCTTGCTGAATTGCTGAGGTTGCGGGGCATGGCCACGGAACCTTTATGATCCATTTGCGAAAGACATCTCATGATCAGGCAGCTCAACTCCTCTGAACGTCAGGTGGCCGCGGGTGTGCTGGCACTGGTTGCGGCTGCCGGGCTGGCGATGGCCGTCCTGGGCAAGAGTGATACGCTCGGCGTTCATGGTCTGCTCGTGATCCTGTTTGCGGGAGCGCTCCTCTATCCTGTCTTGTCCGGGTTCCATGAACCCGAGCCGACGGAGGACCGCGAGGCAACGTACTACGACGACCCGATCAAGGTCGGCATCGTGCTGTCGATGGCATGGGCGGTGTTCGGCATGTCCATGGGCGTGTGGGTCGCCGCTCAGCTCGCCTGGCCCGAACTTGCTTTCGACGCCGCCTGGTCGACATTCGGGAGGCTGAGGCCGACGCACACCTCCGGTGTCATCTTCGGATTCGGCGGAAATGCCCTGATCGCAACGTCCTTCCACGTGGTCCAGCGCACCTCCCGCGCGCGGCTCGCCGGGCAGTTCAGCCCGTGGTTCGTCCTCTTCGGCTTCAACCTGTTCTGCCTTCTCGCCGTCTCCGGCTACCTGATGGGCGTGACCCAGTCGAAGGAATATGCCGAGGCCGAATGGTATGCGGACATCTGGCTCGTCGTCGTCTGGGTCACCTATTTCGTCCTCTTCCTGCGCACAATAGCCCGACGCCGGGAGCCGCACATCTACGTGGCGAACTGGTATTTCATGGCCTTCATCGTGGTCGTGGCGATCCTCCACATCGTCAACAACCTCGCTCTCCCGGTCTCGTGGGGCCACGCCAAGAGCTACACGATCTGGCCCGGCGTCCAGGACGCGATGATCCAGTGGTGGTACGGGCACAACGCGGTCGCCTTCTTCCTGACCGCAGGCTTCCTCGGCATGCTGTACTACTACCTTCCCGTGCGGGCGCAGCGGCCGATCTTCTCCTACCGCCTCTCGATCCTCAGCTTCTGGGGCATCACCTTCTTCTACATGTGGGCGGGCTCGCACCACCTGCACTACACGGCGCTGCCGCACTGGGTGCAGACGCTGGGGATGACGTTTTCGATCATGCTCCTGGTGCCGTCATGGGCGTCGGCCGGCAATGCACTTCTGACGCTGAACGGCGCCTGGCATCGCGTGCGTGACGACGCGACGCTGCGCTTCATGATGGCAGCGGCAATCTTCTACGGACTGTCGACCTTCGAAGGCTCATTCATGGCAATCCGGCCCGTCAATGCGCTCAGCCACTACACGGACTGGACGATCGGCCACGTCCACGGCGGCGCACTCGGCTGGGTCGCACTGATCACCTTCGGCGCATTCTACACGCTGGTACCGGCTCTCTGGAAACGCGAGCGCATGTATTCCGCGCGGCTTATCGAGATCCACTTCTGGCTCGCGATCGCGGGCACCCTCATCTACGTGTTCTCGATGTGGAATTCCGGCATCATCCAGGGGCTGATGTGGCGGACATACACGGAAGACGGCGCGCTCGCCTATTCCTTCGTCGACACCCTCGTCGCGATGTATCCCTATTACATCGCCCGCGCCTTCGGCGGCCTCTTGTTCCTGATGGGCACGGTCGTCTGCTGCTACAACATCTGGATGACCGTCCGGTCCGTCCCGCTAGCCGAGCGCCGCGACAGTGACGTGCCGGCGGCCGTCGCTGCGCAGCCGGGAGAATGACCGATGCCTGAACTCTTCCACCGCAAGCTGGAACGCTCTGCCATCGGCTTCGTGCTGGCCATCATCGCGGCTGCCAGCGTCGGCGGCATCGTCGAGATCGCGCCGCTCTTCACCATCGACGAGACCGTCGAGGAGGCGCCCGACATGCGGGTCTACACGCCGTTGGAGCTGGCCGGTCGCAACATCTACGTGCGCGAGGGCTGCTATGCCTGCCACAGCCAGATGATCCGCACCCTGCGCGACGAGGTCGAGCGCTACGGCCCCTATTCGCTGGCCGTCGAGTCGCAGTACGACCGCCCGATGCTCTGGGGCTCGAAACGGACCGGTCCCGATCTCGCGCGAATCGGCGGCAAGTATTCCGATTTCTGGCACGTCGCCCACCTGATCAACCCGCGCGACGTCGTGCCCGAATCCAACATGCCGGCCTACGCGTTCCTTGCGCGGACGGAACTGCGCACGAGCGACCTCGGGGAGCATCTCGCGGCCCAACAGGCCCTGGGCGTGCCGTATACCGACGCGATGGTCGCCAATGCCGCCCGCGACGCCTATGGCCAGGCCTTCCCCGACAGCGAAGCGGCGGCCGGCGTCACCGAGCGCTATGGCGAGGCCACCCAGGTCAGCGCCTTCGACGGGGTGACGACGCGCCTGACCGAGATGGACGCGCTTGTCGCCTATCTCCAGGTGCTGGGCAGGCTGACCGACGCTGCCTTCCGCGACACGGCCGCCCCCGAACAAGCTCCCGATCCGGAGAACTGAACGCCATGTTCGACATCAGTCACGACACGCTCGTCGCCTTCTCCAAGAGCTGGGGCCTGTTCTATCTGATGGGCTTCTTCGTCTGCGTCATCTCCTACGTCCTGTGGCCAGCCAACCGGAAGCGCTTTGACCGGGCGAATCCTCGACCGGGAGGACAAGCCATGGAAGTGAACGAACGCGATCCGGTCACGGGCCGGGAGACGACCGGGCACGAGTGGAACGGCATCAAGGAGCTGGACACGCCCGTGCCGCGCGGCGTGCTCATGTTCCTGATCGTGACGCATATCTGGGCGATCGCCTGGTGGTTCTTCGTGCCCGCTTGGCCGCTCGGGACGACCTACACCAAGGGACTTCTCGGCGTCGACCAGCGCACGACCGTCGAGGAGCAGATCGTCGAAGGCCAGCAGGAACGTTCTGTTTGGATGGCACGCCTGCAATCCGAGCCCTACGACGCGATCCTGGCCGACGAGGCGCTGATGCGGACCGTGCGGGGCACCGGGCGGCAGCTGTTCGGCGACAATTGTGCCGCCTGCCATGGTCGCGACGGCACGGGACGGGCCGGATATCCTGACCTGACCGACGATGACTGGCTCTGGGGCGGCGGGCCCGAACTGATCGAGCAGACGCTGAGGGTCGGCATCAACACCCTCCATCCCGACACGAGGATCGCCCAGATGCCGGCGTTCGGACGCGATGGCGTGCTCGAAAGGGACCAGGTGCGCAGTGTCGCCGCCTACGTCTACTCGCTGACCAATCCCGACTACTCGACCAAGCAAAACGTCGCGCGCATCGAGGCCGGACGGGAGGTCTTCGCCACCAGCTGCGCCGCCTGCCACGGTGAAAGCGCCGAAGGCAACCGGGAGCTTGGGGCGCCCAACCTCATGGACGCGCGCTGGGTCTATGGCGGCGACCTTCAGACGATCATCGCCTCGGTTCATGGCGGCAGGCAAGGCCACATGCCGACCTGGGACGAACGGATGACGGATGCCGAAATCCGGACGTTGTCGCTCTATGTCCACGATCTCGGGACGGGCACGCCATGACCGCCGCTCCCTCGGAGAGCCGCCGACGCTGGAAGAGCGCGTGGATGCTGCTGGTCCCCGCCGGACTGCTGCTGGTCGCGGGAGCCAACGCCCATCTCGTCTATGTGGCCGTCACCTCGCAGCCGGACTGCGTGCCGCATCTCAAGGAGGCGGGGACGAGCGGCAGCTACCGAGCCGCCAAGTCGGCGTGCTGAGGGAGGAGCTTCGATGAACGAGAGCGACAAATCCTACTGGCTCCTGAGCGAGACCTCGGGCATCGGCGAAACCCGCGATCCCGCCCTGCAGCGCAACCTGCCGATGCTGGAGGGCTTGCGGTGGCTTTCGCTCGGCTGGCGTGACTTCTGGAGCGGCCCGCTTAGCAGCATCGCCTACGGGATCGGTGTGTTCGTGCTGTCGGTCGCCTTCATCAGGACGCTGTTCGAATTCGGGCGCGACTACATTCTTTTCCCTGCGCTGGCGGGCTTCCTGATCGTGGCTCCGTTCCTCGCGATCGGCCTCTATGAGAAGAGCCGCGCGCTGGGCGAGGGCAGGCAGATCGGCCTCGCCGCCATGCTCAGGACGCGCCCGAAGGCCGGGGCGCAGGTCTTCTTCGCGGGGCTCCTGCTGACCATGCTCATGCTCCTGTGGACGCGCGCGGCCGTCATCGTCTGGGCGCTGTTCTTCGGGGTCACGGCCTTTCCGGGCCTGGACAATGTGATCGGCGTGCTGATTGGCTCTGCCTATGGCTGGACGATGATCGCGGTCGGGACAGCCATCGGCGGCCTGTTTGCCGCCTTCGCATTCTCGATCAGCGTCTTTGCGGTGCCGATGATGCTGGACCGCAGGGTGGACGCGCTGACCGCCATGGGCACGAGCACCAAGCTGGTCTGGAACAACCTGCCCGTCATGATCGCCTGGGGCGCGATGGTCATCGCACTCTTCGCCATCTGCGTAGCGACCGGGCTCATCGGCATGATCCTTATCTTCCCGCTGCTCGGTCATGCCACATGGCATGCCTACCGCGCAGTCGCCCGTCCTGAGGCGTGAGGCGATGAGCTGCTGCGCCCCCGCTGCCGAAGCCGCCCTGATGGCGGAGCCCGGTCGGGACGTGCCGCCCGAGGAAATCCGGCTCGCCAGCCGGGATCTCGGCGACGGCATCATGCAGACCGACCTCGGCATCCCGCAGGCTCATTGCGGCGCCATGGCACTCTCGATCGCTTACAACGCGCTCGCGCTGCCCCTCGCCGTGGCTGGCTACGTGACACCGCTGGTGGCGGCAATCGCCATGTCGTCGTCGTCGATCCTGGTTGAGGCGAACGCGCTGCGCCTGTTGGCGGATGGGCGCAAGGGCGACATCCGACGCAGGGCGGACGTGCTGCATGAGACTACGGCATGACCGGGCTTCTGGCATTGCTGGTTCCCGTCGCCCTCGCCATGGGCCTGGCGGGCCTGCTTGCCTTCCTGTGGTCCATGAAGAGCGGCCAGCTGGACGATCTGGATGGTGCGGCCGAGCGCGTCCTCCATCAGGGACAGGACGCCCCTCTGCCCGAGCCGAAACGGATTGGCGGAAAGCGCGTCGACGATGCAAAGGAACGCCCATGGGAATGACAGCGGACAGGAAATTCGACTGGATCACGGCCCTGTCGGTCGCCTTGGGGGCAGCCGTGATCGGACCAAGTCTTGCAGTCCTTGTGATCAACCTGATCGCGGTCGCAACAAGCCTTCTCTAGGCGAGAAGCAGCTCTCGCAGGCTTCACTTCTCATGGTGGCCGATCCGGCTCTGGGAAACGTACCGGCTCTCAATCTTCGCCAGGCAGGCTAAGCCCTGCATTGCGGGCATAGACCTTCGCCACGGCGGCGTCGTCCTCGCGGCCGAGCCCCGTCGCCGAGGCCGCCACGAATTGCTGCAGCGCCGCGGCAGTCAGGGGGGCCGCGAATTTTGAGGCGCGGGCGACGTCGAGAACGATGCCGAGATCCTTGGGCCAGATGTCCACGGCCGAATGCGGCGTGTAGTCTCCGGCCACTATATGAGGTGCGCGATTTTCCAGCATCCAGCTGGTCCCCGCACAATCGGGGATGACTTTGAGGAACGTTTCGGGAGAAATGCCCTGGGTCATGCCGAACGTGATCGCTTCTGCCATCGCCGCGATATGGGTGCCGGCCAGCATCTGGTTGACCGCCTTCATGGCCGACCCCATCCCGGCGCTGTCGCCCAGCTCGAACACTTTTTCAGCCGTCGCCTCCAGGATCGGCCGCGCCGCGGCAAACGCCTCGGGCGTTCCCGAAGCCATGATCGCGAGCTTGCCACTGGCGGCCTTCACGGAGCCGCCGGAAATGGGGGCGTCAAGGAACAGGAGCCCCATGGCGTCCAGTCGCGCCGCCATGTCGCGCGCGAAGGTCGGCGCCACGGTGACGCAGCAGACCACGACGGAGCCCTTCGGCAGCCTTTTGGCAACCCCGTCCGGGCCGAACAGGACCGTCTCGGTCTGAGCAGCGTTCAGCACGACGACCACGATCGCATCCAGGCCAGGCGCGGCTTGCCCGATCGTTTCCGCCATCGCCCCCGCTGCCTGCAGGCGCGCGACGGCTTGAGGATTGACGTCGGCACCGCAAACGGAATGCCCCGCCCGCAGCAGCGAGGCGGCGATGCCATGGCCCATGGATCCAAGTCCGACGACGCCGATCTTCATTTCAGTCCTATCCTTCGTCCAGATGCGTCATGGGGACGGTTGGGAAACACGTGGCCATGGCGCGGGAAACCGAGTCGCACAGGTGAGCGGCGGTGTGGGATAGCACATCCGGACGCGGCTTGGCGCCATCTCCTTGGTGTGTCTGCGCTCAGTACGGCCGGATTCTTGCGCCGGTCAAGCAGCATGGAGCCAGCCCGCGCTCATCGATCAGCTCACATGCTGAACGCGAGTGCCGATGGCCCGCCACGCCGCTGCGATCAAGGCAGCAACACTCAGTGACTGTACTGGGCAACCCTCCCTCGTCAGGGAACACAATTCGACTTCAGCGCTTTTAGACTGACCCAGCTCGAGGCCAGGCATGACCAGACAACGAACCATCCCCGATTCCGCGTTGCGCTACCCCGCTTCCATAGTCACGGCGAACAGGGAGGACGCAGCATGAGGGCGGATGCAGCTACGATCCCATCCATCCAGACGCAGCTTCGCATCAACGGCCGCGACTATACGCTCGACGCCGACACGCGCACCACGCTGCTTAATGCGCTGCGCAATCATCTCGGCCTCGCCGGCTCGAAGAAAGGTTGCGACCACGGCCAGTGTGGTGCCTGCACCGTGCTGGTCGACGGACGGCGCATCAATTCCTGCCTGACGCTGGCCTGCATGCACGAGGGCGACGAGATCGTGACGATCGAGGGACTTGGCGAGCCGGGCAAGCTGTCGCCGCTGCAGCAGGCTTTCGTTCATCACGACGGCTTCCAGTGCGGCTACTGCACTCCCGGCCAGATCTGCTCCGCCACCGCCATGCTGGCCGAGCTTGAGGCCGGCTGGCCGAGCCATGTGACGCAGGACGTTGCCGGTGGTTCGGACCTCACCGTCGAGGAGATCTCCGAGCGCATGAGCGGCAATCTCTGCCGCTGCTCGGCCTATCCGAACATCGTCGACGCCATCCTGGATGCCGCAGGAGCCAAGCGCACATGACGCCTTTCGAGTTTTCCCGTGCCGGCTCGCCCGGCGACGCCACCCGCCTCGCGCAGGATGGCGCGATGTTCATCGCAGGCGGCACCAACCTGCTCGACCTGATGAAGCTCGAGGTCATGACGCCCGACCGTCTGGTCGACATCAGCCGGCTCGACCTCGGCGGCATCGAGGCGACCTCGGACGGCGGCCTGCGCATCGGCGCGATGGTGCGCAACAGCGACCTCGCCGCCGACATGACCGTGCGCAAGGACTATCCCGTCCTCGCCAGGGCGCTGCTGGCCGGCGCGAGCGGACAGCTGCGCAACAAGGCGACGACCGGCGGCAACCTCCTGCAGCGCACGCGCTGCTACTATTTCTACGACACCGCGATGCCCTGCAACAAGCGCGAGCCCGGCAGCGGCTGCTCTGCGATCGGCGGCGTGACGCGCCTGCATGCGATCTTCGGCACCAGCGAGCACTGCATCGCCACTCATCCGAGCGACATGGCGGTCGCGCTACGCGCCCTGGATGCGAGCGTCGAGGTAGAGGGCGCCGACGGTGTCTCGCGCACCATCCCGCTCGGAGAGTTTCACCGCCTTCCCGGCAATACGCCCCACATCGAAACCGTACTGAAGGCAGGCGACCTGATCACCGCCGTGATCCTGCCTCCTCCGTCAGGCACGCGCCAGGCATACCGAAAGGTCCGCGACCGCGCCTCCTACGCCTTCGCGCTGATTTCGGTGGCCGGTGTGATCAAGCTCGACAACGGCCGGATCGAGAGCGCCGCGCTCGCCTTTGGCGGCGTCGCGCACAAGCCGTGGCGGGACCAGGACATGGAGACCATGCTCGTGGGGCAGGAGCCTTCCGACGCCCTGTTCGCCCAGGTGGCGGACGCGCTCGTGGCGGGTGCCGTGACGCAGGATGGCGAGCACGGCAACGCCTTCAAGGTCCCGCTCCTCAAGCGCACGCTGATCGCCGTCCTTTCCGACCTGACCGGAGCAAGCCGATGACCGTTCACCTCAAGATGGACGACCGGATCGATCGCGACCGTCTGGACGAGATGGTGCAGGGCGTGCTCGGCAAGCCGCTCGACCGGCCCGAAGGCGAACTCAAGGTCTCCGGCCGCGCGCCCTATGCGATGGATGCGCTGCCGGACGGCTGCTGCCACGGCGTGCTCGTCCGCGCGACAATTCCGAAGGGCACCCTGGCCGGGCTCGACAGCGCAAAGGTCTTGGCTTTGCCCGGGATTCGCGCGGTCATCACCGACGAGCGACTGACGAAGAACCCGGCGCA
>LNFM01009627.1_pt1 | contig 25607 bp, 21 predicted proteins | sample 596031 | NCBI WGS metagenome assembly LNFM01 (sample SAMN04254537, study PRJNA301005) | activated carbon metagenome | isolation source: dual media filters at the Ann Arbor, Michigan drinking water treatment plant | place: USA: Ann Arbor | reverse complement strand
TTGGCGTTGGTCGCCTCCTGCGGCAGCATGTCGGCGCTGATCGGCTCATCGGGGTCGCCGGTGGCCATGATCAGCAGGCGTTCGACGTTGTTGCGCAGCTGACGGACGTTGCCGGGCCAGGGATGGACCTGCAGCACCGCGATGGCGTCATCGCCGAGCCGCCGCTTGGGCAGGCCCTGCGACGCCGACAGGGTGTCGATGAAATAGTCGATCAGTTCCTGGATGTCCTCGCGGCGCTCGGACAGGGCGGGCACCCGGATCGGCACGACGTTCAGGCGATGGAACAGATCCTCGCGGAACCGGCCCTCGGCGATCTCGAGCTTGAGGTCGCGCGACGTTGAGGTGACCACGCGGATATCGACCTGCACGTCCTGTTCGCCGCCGACCCGACGGAAGCGCTGCTCGACCAGCACGCGCAGAACGCGGCTCTGGCTCTCGCGCGGCATGTCGCCGACGTCGTCGAGATAGAGGGTGCCGTTGTGGGCGCGTTCGAAGACGCCGATCTTGCGCGGGCGACCGTCGTGGCCCTCCTCGCCGAACAGTTCGATGTCCAGCCGTTCGGGGGTCATGCCGGCGGCGGCGATGGCGACGAACTCGCCCTTGGAGCGGGCGCTGGCCTCGTGGATCTGACGCGCGACAAGTTCCTTGCCCGATCCGGGCGGGCCCGAGATCAGGACCCGGCTGTTGGCCGGGGCGACCTTGGCGACCGTGCTGCGCAGGGTCTGTGCCGCAGCGGAGCGGCCGATGAAGCCGGACGGCGCCGCGACCTGCGCCCGCAGGCGGCGGTTCTCGCGCTTCAGCGAAGACGCCTCAAGTGCTCGCTGAACAACGACCACCAATCGGTCAGATTTGAAAGGCTTTTCAATGAAATCATAGGCCCCGCGCTGGAGCGCCGTGACGGCCGTCTCGATGTTGCCGTGGCCCGAGATCATCACCACCGGCAGGTCCGGATCCAGCTCCTTGATGACGTCCAGCAGCTCCAGCCCGTCCAGCCCGCCGCCCTGCATCCAGATGTCGAGCAGGGCCAGCGACGGCCGCCGGGCCCGGATCGCGGCCAGGGCCTCATCCGAGTTGGAGGCGACGCGCACGCCGTGGCCCTCGTCCTCGAGCAGGCCGGAGACCAGTTCGCGGATGTCGGCCTCGTCGTCGACGACCAGAATGTCGGCTCCCGTGGATCGCATGACGCCTCGCTATTCGGCGGCCGGAAGCGCGCGGGACCGGGAGGCTTTCGCCTCCCTGGTCCCGGCGGCGCCGGTCGGTTTCGGTTGGGATTTCAGGGGGAAGATCAGGCAGACGCGCGCGCCGGCCAGGGTCTCTGCGTCGGCCAGCTTCAGCTCGCCGCCGTGCTCCTCGCAGATGCGTTTGACGATGGCCAGGCCGAGGCCCGTCCCCTTCTCGCGCGTGGTCACATAGGGCTCGGTCAGCCGGTCGCGGTCCTTGGCGGGCAGGCCCATGCCGTCGTCCTCGATGATGAAGACCACGGTCTCGTCCTCGACCAGCAGCCGTGCCGAAATGCCCGGCCGCTCGCCGTCGCCGTCGCGCGGGGCGATGGCCCGTCGCGCCGACACGGCCTCGCCGGCGTTCTTGAGCCGCGTGCAGCACGATGCTGGGCAGGGGCTCGATCAGTTCGACGCCGATCCCGGCCGCCGCCACCCGCTGGGCGAACACCGCCTCGCGCAGCAGTTCCGCCGGATCGCAAGCGGTGAAGCGCGGCGCGGGCATGCGGGCGAAGGACGAGAACTCGTCCACCATCCGGCCGATGTCGCCGACCTGACGGATGATGGTCTCGGTGCAGCGGTCGAAGACCTCGACATCCTCGCCGACCTGGCTGCGATAGCGCCGCCGCAGACGCTCGGCCGACAGCTGGATCGGCGTCAGGGGGTTCTTGATCTCATGGGCGATGCGGCGGGCCACGTCGCGCCAGGCCGCATTGCGCTGGGCCGTGACCAGACGTGTGATGTCGTCGAAGGTCAGCACCATCTCGCCGCCGACACCGCCCTCGATGCGCACGCGCAGACGCCGCGTCTCGCCCTCGAGGCTGACGTCGATCTCTTCCTCGATATGGGCTTCGGCGCGCGCGGCCAGTTCGCTGAGCTCGGGCGAAACCTCCCCCAGAGGCCGACCGATAATGGCCGGATCGCGGATGGCCAGAAGCTCGACGGCGCTGTCGTTGATGGCCGAGACGCGACGCCGGCGGTCGAGGCCGATGACGCCCGCCGACACGCCGGACAGGACGGTCTCGATGAACCGGCTGCGGCCCGTGGCTTCCTCGCTGGCGGCCCTGAGCGCGGCCTGCTGGGCCTCGAGGTCACCGGTCATGCGGTTGAAGGCGGCCGACAGGGTCTTGATCTCGCCGGGGCCATCCTCCCCGTCGACGCGCGCTGTCAGGTCGCCCGAGGCGACGCGGTCCGCCGCCTCGACGAGACGGCCGATGGGCGCCGAGATCGAGCTGGCGGCACCCATGCCCAGCCAGATGGCCCCGACGAGGACCAGAAGCGCGGTCTCGAAATAGCCGAGGGCAAAGGCGGTCTGAATGCGCGCACGGCTCTCCTTGGCTTCCCTGAAGGCGACAATCGACTCCTCGCCATTGCGCATCTGGGCGATCAAACCCGGCTGCATCGGCCGGACCAGATACAGGTAGGCGTCGCCATAGCCCGTCAGCGGATAGAGGGTGCGAATGGCGTCCGGGTTTTCGGTCACTTCGATCGGCGCGGTCTGCCCTCCCGCGGCCGTTTCGAGATCCTCACGCGAGGGTGCGAAATAGGGCGGCGCGTCCGGCAGTTCGCCGCGCGCCAGCACCTGCCCGTCTCCATCGACGATATAGAGCGCCGGATAGCCGAACAGGTCCGCGATCTGGGCGAGGAGTTCCGAGAACTGGATCGGATAGTCAAAGCGCGCGCGCGCTTCCGGAGCCGCCAGTTCGTCCGTGATGGTCTCAAGGTCCGACTCAACCTGAAGGCTGACGTCCCGCACATAGGCCTGCCCGATGTCGGCGCTGTTCGTGACGGCCGACTGGACGTTGTCGCTGAACCACTGGTCCACGCCCCGATTGACCAGCACGCCGAAGACAAGCGCGATCAGGACCGCGGGGATAAGGGCCACCATGGAGAAGAGCGTCACGAAACGCAGGTGGAGACGCGCCCCCGCATCGGTCCGGCGGCGGAACAGCATCAGGGCCCGGCGGCCGACAACGGCGGCCAGCCCGCCGATCAGCAGCAGATTGACCCCGAGAATCGCGAGAACGGCCTGGCTCGCTGCGGCCCTGGCACCCTCCCCGCTGGCCCCCGGCGCGACCGCCACCAGCCAGATGGCCGCGGCAGTCACCAGAAAGGCGACGGCGTAGGCGATGAGGAATGAGTTCCGACGTCGCTCCTCAGACCAGCCGGAGAACCAGCGAACCGCGCCGCGTCGATCAGCGGGCGGAGCGGGCTCTGTCTCGGCGGCGGGCGTATCCGTCATGCCACAGCAGTCTCGACCACCTGTGGCGGAATATCAACACCCGGGTTGCCGGAATGCGTCACCCCTGCCCACAGCCCCGTCAGCGCCTGCTCGACCGCCTCGGGCGTTTCCAGCCGACAGAGCTGCCCCTTGGCCGCGCGCCGCTCCGGCGGATCCGCCGGCCAGGGGGCCTGTTCGACATACCAGCCGAGGTGTTTGCGGAACATCTTCAGCCCCAGCGGCAGGCCGTAGAAGGCGACCGAGGCACGCAGGTGCTCGATGACGATGCCGAGCCGCTCCTCCCGGTCCGGCTCCAGCAGCACGGTCCCGTCAGCCAGGGCCCGCTCCATATGCGCCGCCAGCCAGGGGCGGCCATAGACGCCCCTGCCGAGCATCAGGGCGTCCGCGCCTGACTGGCGTAGCGCCTCGCGCGCGTCGTCGGCGGTGAGGATGTCGCCGTTGACGATGACCGGAATGCCCACCGCCGCCTTGACCTCGCCCACTGCCGTCCAGTCGGCGACGCCGGTGTAGAATTGCTGCCGGGTCCGCCCATGCACGGTGACCGCCCGGACCCCGATCTCCTCGGCCCGCCTGGCCAGCATGGCGGCGTTGCGGTGGGCGTCATCCCAGCCCAGCCGCATCTTCACCGTCACCGGCCGCGAGGTGGCATCGACCGCCGCCTGCATCAGCCGGCAGGCCAGGTCGGGCGTCCGCATCAGGGCAGAACCGCAGGCCGATCCGGTAACTTCCTTGGCCGGGCAGCCGAAATTCAGGTCGACGATGTCAGCACCGGCCTGTTCCGCCATGCGCGCGCCCTCGGCCATGGCGGCGGGGTCACGGCCGACCAGCTGGATCACCGTCAGCGGCAGGCCTTCACCGACAGCCGCCCGTCGTACGACGTCGGGTCGCGCACGCGCCAGCTCGGCGGCCGCGACCATCTCGGTCGCGACATAGGCCGCGCCGAGCCGCGAGGCGAGCCGCCGGAACGGCAGGTCGGTGATGCCGGTCATGGGCGCGGTCAGCACCCGGCCGGGCACCCACACGTCGCCGATCTGCAGCCCGCTTTGCATGGGCGGCCAGATAGGGGTTTTCCCGGCCCGGGTCCAACCCGGACTCAGACCTGGAAGACGGCCATCGCGGCGCGGACAGCGAGAATGACCAGAACGCCGCTCGCGATCATGAACACGGAAAACCTGACGATGATCACATTGACCAGCGCCTGGATCAGGCTGTGCAGCACCCTGAGCCCGACATAGGCCCAGGCAAGCCCGAGATTCAGCGCGTCGCCCTGTTCCAGCAGCGCCAGCGTCAGCACGGTCGCATAAAACAGCGTCGGCTGTTCCATCAGGTGGTTGTAGTTGTCCGCCTTCCACCGCACCCGCGGTGGCAGGCCGCCCAGCATGACGTCACGCGGCAGGTTTGGATCCAGTTTCGTCCGCGCCCCGATCATCGCCGGCACACGGGTGGCGTAGAGCCAGGCCCACATGACCATCGACCAGAGCACCAGGGCGATGACCGGTTGCAGCATCGAATGCATCATCGAATGTCCTCCCTTGTGCAGGCTGACTCAGGTCATGTCCGTTGTCAAACAGGACGGACTCCGCGCCGGGAGGCCTCGTCAGGCTCGCACAGGGTCGGTAGAAGCGGCCCCATGAGCTTCTCCGCCATCATCGTCGCCGCCGGCACCGGGTCCCGCGCAGGCGAAGCCAAACAATGGCGCAGACTGGGCGGCCGGCCCGTCCTGCGCTGGTCCGCGGAAGCCCTGCTGTCGGCCGGAGCCTCCGAGCTGGTGGTGGTCGTCGCCCCCGGCGCCGAGGCGCTGGCCGCGGAGGCATTGCAGGGTCTGGAAGGCTGGTTCGCGGCGGCCGGCGGGGCGACCCGTGCCGCCTCGGTCCGGGCGGGTCTGGACGCGCTGAAGGCCCCGTCGGACACGCGGGTTCTGATCCATGACGCCGCCCGGCCCTTCCTCGACGCGGCGACGATCGGCCGGGTTCTGGCCGCGCTGGAACAGCATGAGGCCGCCCTGCCCGTCCTGCCCGTCGCGGACAGCCTGCGTCGCGGTGCCGACGATGTGCTGGGCGAGTCGGTCGATCGGGACGGTCTCTGGCGGGCCCAGACGCCGCAGGGCTTCCGGCTGGAGACAATCCGACGCGCCTATGCCGCCTGGCCCGATGGCCCGCCACCGACCGATGAGGTTGAAGTGGCCCGCGCCGCCGGACGGACCGTCGCCATGGTGGCCGGCGATACACGGCTGATGAAGCTGACCTACCCCGAGGATTTCGCCATGGCCGAAGCGCTCATTCCCCGCCAGACCCGGGTCGGCCAGGGCTTCGACGCCCACCGCTGGGGGCCGGGATCCTCGGTCTGGCTGTGCGGCGTCGAGATCCCGCATGACCAGACCCTGATCGGGCATTCCGACGCGGACGCTGGCCTGCACGCCCTGACCGACGCCATCCTCGGCGCCATGGGCGACGGCGACATCGGCGACCATTTCCCGCCCACCGATCCGCAGTGGAAGGGCGCATCGTCCGACCGCTTCCTGATCCATGCCGTCGAGCGGCTGACCGCGCGCGGCGGTCGGCTGGTCAATGTCGACGTCACCCTGATCTGCGAGCGGCCCAAGGTGAAGCCGCACCGTGAGGCCATGCGCGAACGCCTCGCGGACCTCCTGTCGCTCCCGCTCGACGCCGTCAGCGTCAAGGCGACGACGACCGAGGCCATGGGCTTCACCGGCCGCGGCGAAGGCCTGGCCGCCCAGGCCATCGCCACGATCGAGCTTACTGGCTCCTGAGCGCCTGAAGCTCGGGCGTGTCGAACATGCTGCGCTGGAGCGACCCGAACAGGTTGACGTAGTCGTCCGTCCACGGCCGCACCGCGGTCCGGGCCGGCGTGTTCCAGCGCTGGTCCGCCATGAAGTCCCGAAGGCCTTCCGGCGTCGGAGACAGGATCAGGGCCTCGGTCGAGGCCTCGGCCATCTCGGGTGTGGTGTCGCTCTCATAGTAGAGCTGGTGCAGGCTGGGTTTGCCCAGGGCCTGGGCCGCCGCCACGGCGGGCAAGGTGATGTCGAGGTTGCGGTTCGACAGGTGCAGGAGGACCACGCCGTTCGGCTTGAGCATCGTCAGATAGCCCTGGATGGCCTCGACCGTCAGCAGGTGGGTCGGCACCGCGTCTGACGAGAAGGCGTCGATGATCAGCAGGTCGTAAGAGCCCGGCGTCTCCTTGGCCAGGGTCAGCCGGGCGTCGCCCAGCACGGTGTTGATCGGGCCGGAGGCGCAGTTGGAGATGTAGCTGAACCACTGCGGATCGCGCGACAGCCGATCCACCATCGGGTCGATCTCGAAGAAGGTCATGGAGTCTTCGGTGCGCTTGTAGGTCGCCATGGCGCCGGAGCCCTGACCGACCACGCCGATCCGGGCCGGACCGCGCCGCCCGACCATGGTCGCCGCCTGACCGATCGGGGTCGCCGCCGCATAATAGAGGGTGGGAACGCAGTCGAACCGGCCGTCGCGCGCCTGCGCCCCATGCAGGGTCGTGCCGTGCATCAGCACATGGACATCGCCGCCCAGTCGCGGATCGGGGGCGTTGGCGACCCGCATCACGCCGAAGAAGCTGCGCTCCGAATAGCTCCAGTCATAGCCGCGCGCGATCCACTGGGCGGACAGGGTGATCATCAGCAGGACGGCGGTGAACAGCAGCGCCCGGTCCCGCAGCAGGAAGGCGCAGATGGCCGCGGGCATCAGCATGACCATGGCCAGCTGGTCCATGCCCAGCGGGAAGTTGGCGTAGAACCAGCCGCGGGCCTCGTCATTGGCGTTCAGGTAGATCGCCAGCAGCACCGGCAAGGCGGCGACAGCTGCAGCGGCGATCAGGGTGCCCAGCGGCGCGCCCGTCAGCCGGCCCTTGCCCCAGGGCCGGGCCAGTCCGACGAGCACCAGCACCAGCGGATACTCCCACACCATGTTGAAGATCACCGGGGCCAGCAGGGCCGTGAAGGCGCCGCCGACAACACCGCCCAGCGACATGAGCAGGTAGAATTCCGTCAGACGGTCCGGCGGCGGCCGTCTCGACGCCAGCAGCTGGTGGCACATCAGGGCGGCGAAGAAGAAGGCGGTCAGGTGCAGGCCGAAGGCCAGCGACCAGTTGGCCGACCGGAAGGCCACGATCAGGACCACGATGGCGCCGGTCGCCCCCTGGATGATCAGGGTGACGTTGAGCGGGATCCACGGCCGGTTCTGGAAGGCGATGACGAAGGTCAGCAGGTACAGGGCCAGCGGCATCACCCACAGGAAGGGCGCCGAGGCGACATCCGTCGAAAGGTGGGAGGTCACCCCCAGCATCAGGCTGGAGGGGGCCGCGGCCAGCAGGACGAGGATGCCCTTCTCACGCCATGACAGCGGGGCGCTGGCCTCGAGTTGAGCGGGCTCGGACGTCTGGTCCAGGCGTCGGCGCCAGACCGTGAAGGCGAGCGCCACGATCAGCAGGACGAAGACCACATAGCCGCCGCTCCAGCCGAACCAGCCGCGTTGTCCCGACAGGGTCGCCAGCGGCTCGATCAGGATCGGATAGGACAGCAGGGCGAGGAAGCTGCCGAGGTTGGAGGCGGCATAGAGGACATAGGGGTTCTGGCCGTCGGCGTGGCCGGCGCGGACTCGCGCGTACCAGGCCTGGAGCAAGGGCGCGGTCGCCGACAGGACGGCAAAGGGGGCGCCCACCGACAGGGTCAGGGTGGCCAGCAGCCACATGATCGGGGCCGCGGGATCGGGATCGCCCAGAAGGCCGTTGACGCTGAGCGGCAGGAACAGGGCGGCGACGAGCAGCAGACCCAGATGGATGCCCACCTGGGTCTTGATCGATCCGACCTTCTGCAACAGGTGGGCGTAGCCGTAGCCGGCCAGCAGGGCGGTCTGGAAGAAGACCATGGCGGTGTTCCACACCGCCGGCGATCCACCGAGCATGGGCAGGACAAGCTTGGTCACCATCGGCTGGACGACGAAGACCAGCGCCGCCGAGGTGAAGATGGCCACCGCGAACAGGATGGGCGTCAGCCGGTCCGGCGTGCCCGACATGATGCCGGAGTCCCCTGTGGTGTCGCTCATGCCCGCCCCGTATGCTGGCGCCGTCTCCGGGCGCATTCCGCCACCCTGAACCGACTCGCCGCCCTTCCGGAAGGCCCAGAACGCATGTTCCCTGACGACATCCAGACCCTCGCCCGTCAGGTGATCGAAGCCGCCGCCGCGCGAGGCCTGATGATCGCCACGGCCGAGAGCTGCACGGGCGGGCTGGTCTCCGGCGCCCTGACGGCGATCGCCGGTTCCTCGGCCGTCGTCGAGCGCGGCTTCGTCACCTACAGCAACGCCGCCAAGACAGGACTTCTGGGCGTGCCTGCGGCCATGATCGAAGGCCACGGTGCGGTATCGGAACCGGTCGCCCGCGCCATGGCCGACGGTGCCTTGACGCGGTCGGAGGCGCAGGTCTCCGTCTCGGTCACGGGCGTCGCCGGACCCGGCGGCGGCACGACGGACAAGCCGGTGGGCCTCGTCCACTTCGGAGCCTTCGGACCCGGCGGCGCGGTCCACGCGGAGCACCGCTTCGGTGACATCGGTCGCGAAGAGGTCCGACTGGCCAGCGTCCGCGTGGCGCTGGGCCTGCTGCTCGACCGGATCAACGCATGATCGTCGACGCCCGCGGCCACCGCTGCCCCACGCCGAGCCTGAAACTTCAGAAGGCGATCCGCGAGGCTGCGCCTGGTGCCCACCTGACCCTGCTGGCCACCGATCCCATGGCGCGGATCGACGTGCCGCATCTGATGGCCGGTCTGGGCGGCGAGGTCATCTCGATCAGGGAAGCCGACGGAGTCCTGACTATCGAGGTCGCGACGCCCGCCGGTCCGACAGGCTGACGACCGAGTCCGGCAGGGGCTCGTCAGGCTCGATCTCCGGCGCACCCATGGACCGCGCCGCGATCTCCATCTCGGTGGCGAAAGCCCCGCCGTAGAAGATGGCGTTGACGTTCCAGGACAGCCAGATCAGCAGAACCACCACCGCGCCGACCGAGCCATAGGTGGCCCCCAGTGGTGCGATCTGTTCGACATAGATGGCGCAGAGCCAGGACGAGACGGTCGACATCACCGTGGCCACCACCCCGCCCGCGATGGACGGTGCCCAGGCCACAGGCGTGCGGTGGGACATGGCGTAGCGGTAGAGCATGGTCAGGCCGATCGCGAGACCCAGGGCGGGCCAGAGGCCGTCCAGCGGCACGCCGCCGCTGGCCGTTGTCGCCCCGTCCGGACCGGCGTGCTCCAGCAGGCGTGAAGTCACCACCGCGCCGGAAACCACGGTGAACAGCAGGAAGGCTGCGAGAGCGACGAAGAAGGCGAGCAGGTTGAATTTGAAGAAGCCGTGCGGCTCCTTCTCGTCATGGATGAGGTTCAGCCCCGCCAGCAAGGCCTTGAATCCCCGGTGCGCGGCGTAACCGCCGATGACCACGGCGAAGAAGCTCTGGGCCGAAACGGTCCGGGCCGAGGCGTTCGCCAGCCGCTCGATCTCAAGCCTGAAGATGGCCTGCGCCGCCGTCGGCATGACATCGGCCAGAGCCGCCGCCTGTTCGCTGACCTGGGTAATCGACAGGACCGCCTTGTAGAAGCCGATCAGGATGGCGATGGCCGGAAAGACCGCCAGCAGGGCGAAGAAGGACACGCCGCCGGTGTAGAGCATCACGTCGCGGCCCCAGCTGCGCGTGAACGCCTTGACCGACAGGCGCCCCCACAGCATGGGCGTGGCCCAGCGCGCCGCGGCTTCGATGTCTGATTTCGCCTGCAATCCGGTCCCCAAACCCTGCAAGCTCGCACTACTACCCCAATTCGGCCCAGGGGAAACCCGCCGTGGCTTGCGACAGCCAACCGTTGCCTGTAGCCGCCTGCGCTCGCTATGGTCCGCCAGTATGAGACCGCGCCCGGGCTGGGAGCGGCTGGAGATTTTGCCCTTGGGTTCCGATCCGCGCATTCTGGTCGTCGCCCCAGACGATGACCTGATCGGCCCGCTGTGTCAGGGCCTTGACGCCCTTGGCTGGCGGACCGTGACCGCCCGCTCACTGGGCAGCGCCATTCAGGTGCTGATCGACTGGCCACTGGAGACCGTGATTCTCGACGCCCGCCTGCCTGACGCCGTTGAAGGCATCGGGGCCCTGCGCCAGACCGTCACGCCGCGCCGCCTGCCGGTGCTCGCCATCGGGCCCCAGGCCGTGTCCTGGGAGCCGGGGGTGGCTGATATCGTCATGTCAGGCCCGCCACACGCGGCCCAGGCGGCGTTGCGACTGGAGAATCTCGTCCGCTCCGCCATCGCCGAGGAAGAGGTGTCGCTGCGCGAGGCGACCTTCGCCGCGCGGGGCCAGCCCCTGCCCATCGCCGAGGTCGACGCCACACCCTTGCGCGTCCTCGCCGCGGGCAAGCCGGACCGGCATTTCCTCGCCCTGTCCAACGCCCTGACCGCCCGCGGCTGCGAGGTCGTCGCCGCGCCGACGCCCTATACCGCCTTCGACTATCTGCATGAGCGGCCGTTCGACGCCGCGGTCCTTTGGGGCGCCGAGGATCACACGCCCGCCCTGTCCATCGCCTCAGGCATGAAGCGGAACACGCGGCTCTATCATATCCCGGCGGTGCTCTATCTGCGGGGCTCCGGCGAGATCAATCTGTCCGAGCTGTACAATCGCGGCTTCGCCGACGTCGCCGCCGCCGACACGCCGGAGGATGAGACCGCCGAGCGGATCACCGCCCTGGCCCGCGCCCATCGCCGCCACGTCGCCATCCGCAAGGCGCTGGAAAGCGCGCGCGGCTCGGGCCTGACCGATCCCACGACCGGCCTGTTCACCCCCGAACTGTTCGCCAGCCATCTCGCGCGCGTGGCCGAGGGGGCCCGTCTGCGGCGCCGCCCGCTGTCGGTCGCCGTGCTTCGTGTGTCCGAGTCCGAAGCTGTGGCCGAGGCGCGCAAGGGCGGCTGGCTGGACCGCGCCCTGCCCCAGATCGGGGCCATGGTCTCGCGCCTGATCCGCACCGAAGACACCGCCGCCCGTCTGTCGCCCGACGTCTTCGCCCTCGCCCTGCCGGCGACCCAGGGGCCTGCGGGCCGGATCGCCGCCGACCGGATCGCCGCCGTCATCGGCTGCACGGCCTTCGACGCGGGCCCCGACCGCTCGCCCTTCGTGGTCGAGTTCGAGGTCGGCGTGGCCGAGGTCAGCGTCGGAGAATCGCCGGCGGCCGTGCTGGAGCGCGCCTCGAGGGACGTCCGGACATCCGTCTGACGATCATTTGACAAATCTTTTTGTCTAATACAGGTTGAGGTCATGACGGCCCGACCTTCCGCCCTGCTCGACGATCTGGACATCGCCCTTCTGGCGCTGGCGCCCATTCGCCGCCGCATCCTGACAGCCCTGACCGAGCCCGCCTCGGCGGCCGGCCTGGCCGAACAGCTGGGCCTGCCGCGTCAGAACATCGGCTATCACCTCAATGCGCTTGAGGCCGCGGGCCTCGTCCAGCTGGCCGGAGAACGCCGCAAGCGCGGCTTCACAGAGCGCCTTTTCGTCGCGGCGCGGAACCATGTCTTCGACCCCGCCATGATGCAGGCCCCGCCTGACCCTGACGCGATCGAGGCCCAGGACCGTCACGCCGCAGACCACCTGATCTCGACCGCCTCGGCCATGGTTCGCGACGTCGCCCGGATGCGTCAGGACGCGGCCGCCGAGGGCTCGCGCCTGCTCACCCTGACGGTCGAGGCCGACGTGACCTTCGCCGCCCCCGCCGACTTCGACGCCTTCACCGAAGAGGTCAGCGCCGCCGTGGCCGCCCTTGCCCGCAAATACGCCGCGCCGTCGGGGCGACGCTACCGGCTCACCGCCGCCGCCCATCCCGCCGTCGGCAAATCCGCTCCAGCCAGGAACTGACCGCCATGACCGAACCCGCCCAGCCCATGGAGGACCACGTCCTCGTCGAGGTAACCGTCCCCGCCCCCGCCGACGCGGTCTGGGCCGCCCTGCGCGACCCGCAGAAGATCCATCAATGGTTCGGCTGGGAGACCGAGGGCCTGAAGGACGAGATCGACTTCATCTTCGTCACCCACGCCAGCGCCGACGATGAAAAGCGGGTGGTCACCTTCGTGGGCGTCAACGACCGCTACGAGGTCGAGGCGCGCGGCGACACCAGCGTCGTCCGGGTCGTGCGCTCGGCGCCCGCAGGCGACTGGTCCGACGTCTTCGACGGCATGATCGAGGGCTGGATTTCCTTCACCTGGCAGCTGGCCTTCGCCTTCGCCCGCCACCCCGGTCAGACGCGCCGCACCCTGTTCTTCTCCGGCCCGCCCCGCGAGGACCGACTCGCACGGTCGCTGCTCGGCCTCGACGCCGCCCCCGCGCCTGGCGAGCGCTGGTCCATGCCGCTGGGTCCGGATGCCGATGCCGCGGGCGAGGTCTGGTTCCTCGCGCGCCACCAGACCGGCGTCACCGTCGACGCCTGGGGCGACGGCCTGCTGGTGGTCGTGGACCAGCCGCCGACCGACAAGCGGCCACGCGGCACGACCATGATGACCCTGACCACCTACGGCATGAGCGAGGCGGACCTCGCCGATCTGCAGGCGCGTTGGCAGGGCTGGTGGGACGCGCGGTTCGAGACCGTGGGACCGGGTTGCGACTGACCGGAGCCGTCCGCCCATGTGCAACACCTACCGGTTCAAGCCCTTTGCCGAACAGCCGTTCGAGGAACTCCGCGAGATCGGCATCGCGCTCGAATTCCCGGACGGCAGGCCGAACATCGAGCCGTGCGACGACATCCGCATCGGAGATCGGGCGCCGGTCGCGACGCGGGCGGGCGCGGGTGTGACTGTACGGATGACGAAATGGGCCTGGGCATCGCCGCAGGGGCGGCCGGTGTTCAACTTCCGCTCGGACGACCGCTCGTTCGCCAACAGTCTGAGGTGCGTCATCCCGGCGGACGGCTTCTACGAGTTTACCGACGCCTTCCCCGGCCAGAAGCGCAAAACCAAATGGCTGTTCACGATGGTCGACGCTCCGGCCTTCTGGATCGCCGGCGTGATCCGGGACGGTGCCTTTGCCATGCTGACCACGACGCCGGGCCCCGACATCGCGCCCTACCATGACCGGCAGATCGTGCTGCTCGAACCGGGCCGCGCGATGGACTGGCTGGACCTGAGCACGCCCGAGCCGGACCTCCTCCGCCCCCTGCCCGCGGGCCGTCTCGCGGTTGAGCAGGTGTTTCCGCCTCCGGAGACCGGTCAGCTCTTCAGCTGAAGCGGCCTGCCGCCCGCCCCGCCACGCGCACCGAAGCAGACATCTGACCGTAAGGGGACGGTGTTTCACTGAAATGCGAACACAACTTCACACAAGCGCACCGGAACCGTCACCGATCAGCGCTCGGCCTGTCTTATCCCACCGCTAGCTACAGCGGCGGGCGGGGGCGAGTGATCGCAACGGGGGGCGAAATGCCTGCCGATCCCTGCCGTGAACTTCTTTGGACAGACACGGTGAAAATGATGACCGGCCTTCGACTGACCACCCTGCTCGCGATTTCCGCCAGCGCCCTCACACTCGCCGCCTGCGGCTCGGCCGAAGTTGCGTCGCCCGGCGAAGGCGATTTCGGCGGTGGAACGGGCGGCGGCGGCACCGGGCCGGTCACGCCGCCTCCCGGCACGCCGGCGACGGATTGCCCGACCGGATTCGCCAATGTCGGCGTGGTGGCCGGCGGAACGCTCCGCGCCTGTCAGCTCCCGCAACAGATCAACGGCGCCCTGACCGTACCGCTGCGCGCCGGCACCATCTATTCGATCAGCGGCCGCACCGCCGTCGGCACCGACCAGGGCGTCGACCCGGCGGCCCCGATCGCCGGCAGCGTCCAGGGTATCCTCACCATCGAGCCCGGCGTGCGCATCTTCGCCTCGGGCGGGTCCGACTATCTGCTCGTCAATCGCGGCTCGCAGCTGTTCGCGGAAGGCACGGCCGCCAGCCCGATCGTCTTCACCAGCCGCCAGAATGTCGAAGGCACCACGACCGAGAGCTCGCAAGGCCAGTGGGGCGGCATCGTCCTCGCCGGCCGCGCGCCGCAGGCCAACTGCCAGCTGACGGCGCCGGTGACCTGCACCGGCACGGTCGAGGGCACCAGCGCCTTCTACGGCGGCAATACGGCGACCGATAACTCGGGCCGTGTGCGCTACGTCCAGATCAAGTTCTCCGGCTTCGAAATCTCGACCGGCAACGAACTGCAGGGCCTGACCATGGCCGGCGTCGGTTCGGGCACCACGGTCGAGTTCATCCAGGTCCACAACAGCTCGGACGACGGCATCGAAATCTTCGGCGGCAACGTCAACCTGCGCCGCATCGTCATCACCGGCGCCGACGACGACGGCCTGGACACCGACACCGGCTGGCGCGGCGGTGCCCAGTTCGGCATCGTGACCCAGCGCCCGGCCGGCTCGACCAGCCGCAGCGCCGGCTTCGAGTTCTCGGCCGCCCCGACATCGGTTGCCCTGGCCAGCCGGTACGTCTCCCAGCCGAAGATCGCCAACTGGACCCTCGTCGGCCGGAACGCGACCACCGACGCCCACACGGTCGCCCACTTCGACACGGGCACGGACGCCACGATCATCAACTCGGTGTTCACCAACGTCGCCGGTTCGCTGGCCGGCTGCATGGCCATCAACGACGCCGATACGGCCACCAGCGGCGTGACCTTCAACTCGGTCTTCATGTCCTGCGGCCTGTCGTACCGCACGGCCAACACCGCCCTGTCGACCGCCGCCTTCACCGCCGGCACGAACAACACCGCCGCCGGGACCTCGACCCTGACCGCTCCGGCCTCCGGCACGAGCCTGAGCAACCAGGTGCTGACCTTCATCAACGGCGCCAACGAAGCCGCCGTGACCCCGGTTGCCGCGGCCACGACCTACGCCTTCTTCCAGAACACCACCTACATCGGCGCCGTCCAGAACGCCGCACGGCCGGCGCGACCTGCTGACGACGGATGCGGAGGCGGCCCACCCGGGCCGCCTCCGGCTTTCGCCCAGTCCGTTGAACTCCTTCAAGGCGCAGATCATGAAGACCGTTACCCTGACCCTGAGCGGGGTCCTCCTGGCCACCAGCGCGCTGATCGCGCCCGGGTTCGCCTACGCTCAAACCCCGCCCGCCGCGTCGCTGGCCCCCCAGGATCCGCCCGCGCAGGAAGAGCCCGAAGCCGTTGGCGAACTGGACGAGGTTATCGTCCTCGGCCGCTTCATTCCCGAACCGAACCGCGAAAGCGCCGAGGTCGCGGCCTTCCTGACCTCCGAGGACCTTGAGCGGACCGGCGACAGCAGCGCCGCCGGCGCCCTCGCCCGCGTCACCGGCCTCACGGTCGTCGAGGGACGGTTCGTCTACGTCCGCGGCCTCGGCGAACGTTACTCCTCGGCCCTGCTGAACGGCTCGCCCCTGCCCAGCCCCGAGCCTCTGCAACGCGTCGTGCCGCTGGACCTGTTTCCCTCCAGCATCCTCGAAAGCGTCACCGTCCAGAAATCCTATTCGGTCGACTTCCCGGGCGAGTTCGGTGGCGGCGTGATCGACCTGCGCACGGTCGATGCGCCCAACGATCCCTTCTTCTCGATGTCGGCGTCGGTTGGCGGCAACACCGAGACGACCGGAGACGAGAGCCTGATCTATTTCGGCTCCCGCACCGACTTCACCGGCTTCGACGACGGCACGCGTGACGTTCCCGGCCCGCTTGCCCTCGCCTTCGGCCAGGGGGTTCCGGTCAACAGCGCCAATTTCGGTGCTCTGGAGCTCGAGCGGATCGGCCACTCCCTGGTCAACTCGCCGCTGCGCCTCCTGCAGCGCGACACCACCCCGGTGAATTTCGGCTTCGATTTCGCCGGCGGTTTCAAGTCCGACAGCAGCCTCGGCACCTTCGGCCTGATCGGCGTGGCCGGCTACAGCAACAGCTGGTCGACCCGGAACGGCGTGCAGGAGGAGGCGCAATTCTCCGGTGCCGTCCTCGTGCCGGTCACCAGCAAGGCATTCGAATCGAACCAGAACGACATCCAGCTGAACTTCCTCGGCGGCCTGTCGCTGGTCACGGACAACAGCGACTACCGCTGGACCAATTTCTTCGTCCGCAACGTCACCAAGGAAGCGCGGATCAGCGTCGGTCCCGATTTCGACGCCGGCGGCGAGATCCAGCGCACCGACTACACCGAGTGGTACGAGCGCCAGCTCTTCTCCAGCCAGCTCTCCGGCGAACATGAGTTCATGGACGGGGCCCTGGAAATCTCCTGGCGCGGCGCCTATGCGCTGACCCAACGCGACGCGCCTTACGAGACGCGTTTCGAATACGGCGTCGCCGCGGACGGGTCCTTCCTGCATGAGATCGGCGGCAACCGGATTTCGTTCAGCGAACTGGACGACGACATTGTCTCCGGCGGTGCCGACGTCAGCTACACCATGCCCCTGTCCGACTATCGGGACGCTGTCTTCAGCTTCGGGGTCGCCTGGTCGGACAACAATCGTGACGCGGAGCGTCGCGACCTGCAGTTCGTCCCCGCCAGCACCCTGACGGAAGAACAGCGCCGGTCGCGGGTCGACTACCTCTATTCCGACGCCAACATCGGGCCGACCGGCCTGATCCTGTCCGAAGTGACCGGTAGCGCCGGCAGTGGCGCGGCCGCCTATTCGGCCCAGCTCGAGGTCGCCGCGGCCTATCTCCAGGTCGACGCCGAGTTCATTCCCCTGCTCCGCACCACCTTCGGCGTTCGCTATGAGGACGGCTACCAGTCCGTCACCACGCGCGACCTGTTCGGCGGCGCCGCACCCTTCGCGCCGACCGAGATCGAGGAGCAGTATTTCCTGCCCTCGTTCACGGCGACGTGGAATTTCGCCGAGGACCAGCAGTTCCGGGTCGGGGCCTCGCAGACCATCGGCCGGCCCCAGTTCCGCGAACTGGCGCCCCAGTCCTATACGGACCCGGAAACCGATCGCGAGTTCACCGGCAACCCGTTCCTGGTCGATACCGAGATCCTGAACCTCGACGCCCGTTACGAGTGGTTCTTCGCCCGGCAGCAGTATCTGACGGCCGGCGTCTTCTACAAGGATCTGGACAAGCCGGTCGAGGCGACCATCGTCACCTCGGGCAATGCGCGCCAGCAGTCGTATCTGAACTCGCCCCAGGCGACCATTTACGGCGCGGAGATCGAAGCCAAGAAATATTTCGAATTCCCCGACAACAGCTGGTCCTTCATCGCCGACAAGCGCTGGCTGGTGCAGGCCAACTACACCTGGTCCGACTCCGAGGTGAACGCCAATGAGGACGCGACCTTCTTTATCGAGGACGGCAGCCGCCTCCAGGGCCAGTCGGAGCACGTCGCCAACCTGCAGCTGGGCTGGGAGGACGACACCGCCCGGTCCCAGGCGACCATCATCGTCAACTATGTCAGCGAGCGCATCAGCGCCCGCGGCGCCGGCGGCGCGGGCAACCGCGAACCTGACTACATCCAGGACCCCGGCGTCTTCGTCGACTTCGTCTACCGCAAGGATTTCGAGGCCGGCGGCCGCGAGCTCGGCTTCGCGCTCGAACTCCGCAATCTGCTCAACACGAATTTCGACGAGTACCAGGAGCTGGGCAACAAGATCCTGATCAACAACTACGAGCTGGGTTCCAGCGCTTCGGTCAGCCTGACCGCACGCTTCTAGACCGCTTGGGGAGGCCGTCGCCTGACGGCCTCCCGCTCGCTGGTCCAATACGTATTTGCGTCGGTTCGTCCGTAGACGTCCCAACCGTCACAGCAAGTTCGCCGGGTCGTCACGATCCCATGAAGCCCGAACACGGACGATCGGTCTAGGAAGGCCGCGGGCCGTCGGGGTCCGCTTGAGGCACGCCACAGTGATCGGCGCAGTTCACCGTTTCAGCACGCAGTTTCGGGGTGCTCTGGCGGCAAGGCCAGACCGCATCCGGCGGGGCGTGGAGATCGCCCTGGCGCTGGCCCTGGTCGCCCAGCTGGGTCAACTCGGCTGGATTGCGTTCAGGCCGGCGGCCTCCGCCGGGGACGCGACGAACCCGACGCGGGCCACGTTCGAACCGGCTGATCCCGCAGTTTTCCAGCGTTTCGACGCCTTCTTCCGCACCGGCGGGCAGAGCAGTCTGGCGGAGGCGAGCGCGGCGGGGAGCGGGCAGATGCGGTTGTATGGTCTGCGCTCGGACGGCGCGGGCGGGGGGTCGGCGATCATCGGGCTGGCGGACGGTCGGCAGGTTTCGGTGGGCGTGGGCGAAGAGGTTGAGCCCGGGCTGGTGCTGCGCGGGGTGGGCGCGGATCATGTGACGCTGGCGCGCGGCGGGTCGGTCAGCCGGCTGGTGTTCACGGACGTGCCGGTGGGGGTGGCGCCGCCGCCGCCGCCGCCGCCGGGCCCGCAGACGGTGACGCCGACGCCTGCCCCGGTCGCCCCGGTGGCGGCCACGGGCGCTGCTGTCGATCCGGCCCGGCTGATGACGCAGGCGGGCCTGCGGCCGCGGATGCGCGGGGCGCGGCTGGACGGGTTCAGCGGCGGGGCTGCAGGCGGGCGATGTGATCCTGGCGGTGAACGGCCAGCCGCTGGACAGCCTCGAGCGGATCGCGGCCCTGCGCAGCCAGCTGGCTGACAGCACGGGCGCCGAACTGCGCATCGAGCGCGACGGACAGGTACAGACCTCCACCCTGGGAAGCGGCCAATGAAGCGATCGAACCTGATCGGCGCCGTGATGGCCGCCGTCCTCGCCGTGCAGGGGCCGCTGGCCGCCGGGCCGGTGTGGGCCCAGTCGCAGACGCTGAACGTGCAGGGCGCGGACATCCGCGCCTTCATCCAGGACGTGGCGCGCTCGACGGGGCGGACCTTCATCGTCGATCCGGGAGTGAGCGGCACGGTGACGGTGTCCAGCGACCGGCCGCTGAGCCGGACCCAGCTGTTCGAGGTCTTCCTGTCGACGCTGCGGGCCAACGGCCTGGTGGTGACCCCGACGGCCTCGGGGGCCTACCGGATCAGCCCGGCGCAGGGCGCCGCCCAGGGGCCCGCGACGGTGGGCTCGGAACGGTTCTCGACCGAGGTGTTCCAGCTGAGGAATATCGATGCGGCGGCGGCGGCGGAGACGATCCGGCCGCTGGTCGGGGCGCAAGGCCAGGTGCTGGCCAACCCCGGCGCCAACAGCGTGGTGGTGGCCGACTTCGCCGACAATCTGGCGCGCATCCGCGCCCTGATCGGGCGGATCGACGTGGACCGGACCGGGTTCGAGGTGGTGACGCTGCAGAACTCCTCGGCGCGCGAGATCGCCGCCGTCCTGCAGACAGTGCTGGCCCCTCCGGGCGGCCAGCCGGGGACCGGGATGGTGTCCGTGACCCCGGTGGAGAGCTCCAACTCGATCGTGCTGCGCGGCGATCCGTCTGCGATGGCGCGCATCCGGCCGCTGATCGAGGACCTGGACCGCCGGGCCGAGAGCGCCGACGACGTGCGGGTGGTGTTCCTGCAGCACGCCGACGCCGGGGCCCTGCTGCCGGTGCTGCAGCAGGTGGTGGGCCAGCCGGTGACGGCGCCTGTTCCCAACGCCGCGCCGGGGTCCGGTCGCAGCAGCGCGGTGGACGCCCCCGCCGCAGCGGTTACGCCCGCCGGCGTCCCGGCGGCGGTGATCGCCCGCTTCCCCGGGGCCAATGCGCTGGTGATCTCGGCCTCGGCGGATACGCAGCGGATGCTGGCCGAGGTGATCCGCCAGCTGGACCAGCGCCGTCAGCAGGTGCTGATCGAGGCGATCGTGGTGGAGCTGTCGGACAATGCGGTGCGCGAGCTGGGGGTGCAGTGGCTGCTGGCGGGCGAGGACGGCAATCCCGTCGGCCTGACCAACTACTCCGACCGGGCCGCGCCGCTGGTGCCGCTCGCGGGCGGGGCCGGGGCGGGTCAGCTGGAGGCCGACGACCCCTTGCGCGACCAGCTGCAGACGCTGGCGCTGAACACCCTGCTGGGGGCCAATGGCTTCATCGGCGGGGGCGGCGGGCGGATCGGCGACGGCCTGTTCGGCTTCATCATCAATGCGGCCAAGACGGATGCGGGCTCCAACCTGCTGCAGACGCCGTCGCTGATGACGCTGGACAATGAGGAGGCGACCATACTGGTGGGTCAGGAGGTGCCGATCACGACCGGCGAGACCCTGCTGGACGGCAATGCCAATCCCTTCCGCACGACCCAGCGCCAGGACATCGGGGTCAAGCTGGTGGTGCGACCGCAGATCAATGCGGGCGGTTCGATCACCCTGTTCCTGCGTCAGGAGGTGTCCAGCATCAACGGCGTGCTGACCGACAGCGCCAATGATCTGGTGCTGAACAAGCGCGAGCTGGAGACGACGCTGGTGGTCGACGACGGCGACATCGCCGTGGCCGGGGGTCTGCTGGACCAGAACGACCGTCTGTCGGTGGACGGGGTGCCGGGGCTGGCCAGCCTGCCGTACGTCGGCGGCCTGTTCCGCTCGACCAGCCGCCAGCGCGGGCGGACCAATCTGATGGTGTTCATCCGCCCGACCATCATCCGCAGCCCGGCCGACGCCCAGGCGCTGGCGGCGGACCGCTGGGGCTATATGCGCCAGCAGCAGTTGAACAACGCCCCCGGCGTCGAGCCGTCTCTCGACGAGATGCTGCGCGACTATATGCGGACGCAGGCACCGGTGGCGCCCGACGATACGATCACCGCCCCCGTCGGCGAGGTGACGGCTGAGCCCCTGCCGCCGGTCGCGTCAGGCGAGTGAGGCGGCCGTGATCACCCTGATCAATCCGACCCTGCCCTATGGCTTCGCCAAACGGCACGGGGTGATCCTGCTGGAGGCGGGCGAGATCGCCGTGGTGGGCTTGCGCGAAGGGGCCGATCCCTCGGCCCTGATCGAGACGCGCCGGGCGCTGGGCCGGCCGCTGCGGGTCGAGCCGCTGGACCAGGCCAGCTTCGACCGGCGGCTGTCGCAGGTCTATGCGGGCGATCACCTGAGCGCGACGGACGGCGACGACCTGTCGATGCCCGCGGGGCTGGAGAGTCTGATCGACGACATCCCGGCCGCGGCCGACCTGCTGGACACGGCCGACGACGCCCCGGTGATCCGGCTGATCAACGGCATCATCGCCGAGGCGGTGCGGGCCGGGGCCTCGGACATCCATCTGGAGCCGTTCGAGACGGCGCTGACGGTGCGGATGCGCATCGACGGGGTGTTGCGCGAGACCCTGTCGCTGAACCCGCGGATCACGCCCCTGCTGGTGTCGCGGATCAAGGTGATGGCACGGCTGGACATCGCCGAGAAGCGGGTGCCGCAGGACGGGCGGATCCCGCTGGCCCTGGGCGGCAAGACGCTGGATGTGCGCGTCTCCACCCTGCCGTCGCGGATGGGCGAGCGGGTGGTGCTGCGCATCCTGGACCGGGACCAGGCCGGGCTGACGCTGGACCGGCTGGGCATGGCGCCGGATGCGCTGGACGCCTTCCGCGCGGCGCTGAGGGAGCCCAACGGCATCATCCTGGTCACCGGCCCGACGGGCTCGGGCAAGACCACCTCCCTCTATGCCGGCCTGTCGCTGCTGAATGACGCGACGCGCAACATCCTGACGGTCGAGGACCCGGTGGAATACGCCATCGACGGCGTCGGCCAGACCCAGGTCAATCCCAAGGTCGGCATGACCTTCGCGGCGGGCCTGCGGGCGATCCTGCGTCAGGACCCGGACGTGGTCATGGTCGGCGAGATCCGCGACGTGGAGACCGCCCGGATCGCGGTGCAGGCGGCCCTGACCGGCCATCTGGTGCTGTCCACCGTGCACACCAATGACGCGGCGGGGGCGGTGACGCGGCTGAGGGACATGGGGGTGGAGCCCTTCCTGCTGGCCTCGACCCTGCGGCTGATCGTGGCCCAGCGGCTGGTGCGCCGGCTGTGCGGCGACTGCCGGCGGCCGGAAGGCGCGGACAAGGCCACCGCGAAGCTGGCGGGCGTGAAGGTCGGCCAGACGGTATGGCGGCCGCAGGGCTGCGGCCAGTGCGGCCAGACGGGCTATGTGGGACGGGTCGGCCTGTATGAGGTGATCCGGGTCGATGACCGGGTGCGCCGTCTGATCGCCGCCGAGGCCGGCGAGGAGGCGATCAATGCGGTCGCCTTCGCGGGCGCCGAGACCCTGACGCAACGGGCGCGGACCCTGGTGCTGGAGGGCGTCACCTCGGTCGAGGAGGCGGTGCGGGTGACGCGTCAGGAGACGGCGGAAGCCCACGATGAGCCCGGGCTTGCCGTCGCGGTTGCGGCCGCGACCGGGCGTGAGGACGCGGCCTGATGGCGGTGTTCGACTATGTGGCGGTGGACGCGGGCGGGCGCACGGTCAGCGGAACGCTGGGCGCCGATGACGCCGCCGCCGCGCGGGCCCTGCTGGCGCGGCGCAAGCTGATGCCGCTGGAGGTCGCCGCGTCGCGCGGGGCGGCCCCGGCGAGAGAGACATCGCGCCCCGCCCGCATGGGCGCCGGCAAGCTGGACTCCCGCACCCTGGCCCTGGTCACGCGCCAGCTGGCCACCCTGGTGACCGTGTCGCCGGTCGAGGAGGCGCTGCGGGCCATTGCGATCCAGGCCGACCGGCCGGCGGTGCGCGCCGTGCTGGAGGGGGTGCATGGCGGGGTGATGGAGGGCCGGCGGCTGTCGGACGCCATGGCCCTGCAGGGCTCCGCCTTCCCGCCGCTGTACCGGGCCATGGTGTCGGCGGGCGAGACCTCGGGGGCGCTGGCGCCGATCCTGGAGCGGCTGGCCGAGGGGCTGGAGCGCGATCAGGCGGTGCGCGGCAAGGTGATCACCGCGCTCGTTTATCCGGCGGTGCTGGCCGTGGTGGCCATCGGGGTGGTGATCGCCCTGATGACCCTGGTGGTGCCGCGGGTGGTGGACCAGTTCGACAGTATGAACCAGACCCTGCCGTTGCTGACGCGGCTGGTGATCGGCCTGTCGGACGGGATGCGCGACTGGGGCTGGCTGGCGGCGTTGGCGCTGGCGGCCGCCGCCGTCGGCGGCGTGTTCGCCCTGCGCAATCCGGCGGTGCGGCTGGCGGTCGACACCGCGATCCTGCGCCTGCCGCTGATCGGCCGGCTGACGCGCGACCTGCACGGGGCGAAGATGGCGCGCACCCTGTCGACGATGATCGCGGCGGGCCTGCCGGTGCTGGAGGGGCTGACGATCACGGCGCGGACGGTGTCCAACCGGCGCCTGCGGCTGGCCACGGAGATGATGGCCGAGGCGGTGCGCGAGGGCGGGGGGCTGTCGGCCGCCATGCGCCGGGCCGATGTCTTCCCGCCGATTCTGGTGACCATGACCGCCTCGGGCGAGGCCGGCGGCCGGCTGGAGCCGATGCTGGAGCGCGCCGCGGAGTATCTGGAGCGCGAGTTCTCCACCTTCACCGCGGTGATGCTGAGCCTGATCGAGCCGGCCATCATCGTGGTCATGGGCGGGGTGGTCGCGGTGATCATCCTGTCCATCCTGCTGCCCATCCTGCAGATCAACACCCTGGCCATGGCGCCGCGCGGCGGCTCGCTGCTTGAGGGCCTTGCCTGCGCGAAGCGCCAGGCCGCGTCGGGTCGGGAGGTCCCGCAGGGCCGACGACCGCGGCCCAACCCACATGCATGCGCGCAGCGCCAGGCCGCGTCGGGTCGAGAAGGCGGAGCCTTCTGACCGCGGCCCCCACAAAGAAGGCTTCACCCTGGTGGAGCTGATGGTGGTGATCGTGATCATCGGCCTGCTGGCCACCGTGGTGGCGATCAATGTCCTGCCCAGCCAGGACCGGGCCATGGTGACCAAGGCCAGGGCCGACATCGCCACCCTGGAACAGGCGATCGAGACCTATCGCCTCGACAACCTCGACTTCCCCGACGACCTGCAGGCCCTGGTCGCCGCGCCGGCCACCCTGGCCAGTCCGGACCGCTACCGTCCGGGCGGCTATGTGCGCCGCCTGCCCGAGGATCCCTGGGGCGAGCCCTACCGCTACCGCCGCCCGAGCGCCCACGGGGGTCCGTTCGACGTCTATTCTTACGGCGCCGACCGCAAGGAAGGGGGCGAGGGCAATGACGCCGACCTCGGAAACTGGCAGACCTAGGGGCGCTAACGCTCGCGACGCGCAGGTTGCTTGGGCCGCGGTCACAAGGCTCCGCCTTGTCGACCCTGAGCCTGTCCTCGGGCCGACCGAAGGTCGGACCCGTGGGCGGCCTGGCGCTTCGCGCGGCGCTCAAGCAGCGAGCGACCGCGTCGCGAGCGGTAGCGCCACCCACAGAGCCGGCTTTACGTTGGTGGAGCTGCTGATGGTGGTCGCCATCATGGGGCTGGCCGCCGGGGCCGTGGTGCTGTCCGTGCCCGACCCGCGGCCGTCGGTGGCTGCGGACGCCGAGCGGTTCGCCGCCCGGCTGAGCCGCGCCCGTGAGGAAGCCATCCTGTCCAACCGCCCGGTCGCGGTCGAGGCGACCGCCGCCGGCTACGCCTTCACCGCCTTCGACGGCGCCCGCTGGTCTGCGCTGGATGAAGGCCCGTTCGGGCCGGAGACCTGGACGGCGGGCACGACCGTCGCGCCTGCGGCCCCGCCCGCCCGCATCGTGTTCGACCCCACCGGCGTCGCCGACCCCGCCGCCCTCACCCTGACCCGCGACCGCCACAGCCGCACCATCACCGTCGACGGTGCCGGAGAGGTGACCCTCAATGGTTGAAGCAAGGTGGGGCGCTAACACTCGCGACGCGGTCGCTCGCTGCTTGAGCGCGGGGTGGGGCTTTGGGCATGCGCGAAGCGCCAGGCCGCCCACGGGTCCGACCTTCGGGCGGCCCGAGGACAGGCTCAGGGTCGACAGGGCGGAGCCCTGTGACCGCGGCCCCAACAAGGAGGGCTTTACCCTCATCGAACTGCTGGTGGCGCTGGCCGTGTTCAGCCTGGCCGCCCTGGCCCTGCTGAACCTGTCCGCCGAAAACACCCGCTCGGCCGCCCGGGTGGAAACCCGCACCCTCGGCGGCATCGTCGCCGAAAACCTCGCCGTCGAAACCATGATCGCCCCCGCCGTCAGCGAGGGCACCACCACCGGCCGGACCCCGCTCGCCGGCCGCCCCTGGACCTGGACCCGCACCGTCGTCCCCACCGAAGACCCCGACCTCCTGCGCATCC
>LNFM01010689.1_pt1 | contig 25617 bp, 39 predicted proteins | sample 596031 | NCBI WGS metagenome assembly LNFM01 (sample SAMN04254537, study PRJNA301005) | activated carbon metagenome | isolation source: dual media filters at the Ann Arbor, Michigan drinking water treatment plant | place: USA: Ann Arbor | reverse complement strand
CATGACAGCCGTGATCGAAACGCGTGGGCTTACCAAGACCTACGGAACCGTCCGCGCCCTCGACGGGCTGGACCTCTCCATCCCGCGTGGCGGGGTGTATGGCGTGCTGGGGCCCAACGGGGCCGGCAAGTCGACCCTGTTCCGTATCCTGCTGGGCCTGATCCGGCCGACGGGGGGTTCGGCGACCGTGATGGGCGGCGCGGTCGGCCAGGTGGCCTCCATGCGGCGCATGGGCTCGATGATCGAGACGCCGCGCTTCCCGCCCTACATGACCGCGCGCCAGGTGCTGCGCTGGCTGGCGCTGGAGCACGGCGTGGGCGCCGAGGTGGACATTCCCAACTGGCTGGAACGCGTCGGCCTGACGGAAGCGGCCGACCGCAAGGTCAAGGGCTTCTCGGTCGGCATGCTGCAGAGGCTCGGCGTCGCCGCCGCCCTGATGAGCAAGCCGGAACTGGTCATTCTGGATGAACCGACCAGCGGCATGGATCCGCCCGGCATCCAGGAGATGCGCGCCCTGATCCGTTCGCTCGCCGACCACGACGGCGTGACCGTGGTTCTGGCCAGCCACCAGCTTCAGGAGGTGCAGCGCATCTGCGACCGCGTGGCGATCATGCACAAGGGACGGCTGGTGCGCGAAGGCGCGGTCAGCGAGCTGACGGCGTCCGGCGAGCAACTGCGCCTGTCCGTGAAGCCGGCCGAACAGGTCCTGGGCATCCTCGGCGCCCGCGGTTCGCGCGACGGGGCCGCTGTGCTGGCCAATGTCCCGCGCGCCGAGGGCCCAGCCCTGATCCGCGCCCTCGTGGAGGCCGGGATCGAGATCGACGAGGCCCGCTGGGTCGGCGCCGATCTGGAAAGCGTCTTCTTCACCGAAACCGGCTCTGTCCGCGCCCCGGAGGCACCCCATGCTGGCTGATGCACTCAGGGCCGAGGTCTACCGGTTCTCGCTCAACCGGCTGCAGGTGTTCGTCAGCGTCTTTTTGACGCCGCTGCTGTTCGCCGTCGGCGGCGTCTTCTACCACATGATCAGCAAGTCCAAGGGCGAGGAGGCGGCCCAGGCCGCCGGTCTGGTCGTCCCTGCTTCGGTGGAGCCGGTCAATCTGGCGGAGGCCTTCTCGTTCGCGGCCGCGGGCAGCGCCAACGGCGTGATCCTGATCTGCATGCTGATCGCCGCGGCGACCATCTATGCCGGCGACTACCGCTGGGAGTCCTGGCGGCTGATCAGCGCGCGCAATGACCGGATCTCGCTGATCCTTGCCAAGGTCGGACTGGTCAAGCTGCTGGCCATCGCCGTGAGCCTGACCTTCCTGGTCGCCAGCGTCATCTTCGGGATCGCCCAGGCGGTGATCTATGAGCGCGGCATGAGCTTCTCTATCGACGGCGCGGAAGCGGGGCGCGCAGCCCTGGTCTGGCTGCTGTCCTATGTGCGCATCGTCCAGTTCACCCTGATCGCCCTCCTGACGGCGGTGATGACCCGGTCCCTGCTGGCCGCGCTGTTCGTGCCCTGGGCCCTCGGCTTCGTTCAGGGGATCGTCGGCACCGCCATGCCGCTGCTGGGTTGGGAGCCGCAGATGTGGCTGCCGCAACTGCTGCTGCCGGGCCTGGCCTATGACACGCTGAAGGCCGCGGTGGCGCCCGGTGCCCTGGCCGCGCCCCTGACGGATGAGACGGTGTGGCGGTCCCTGACCGGGCTGGCGCTGTGGACCATCCTGCCGCTGATCGGGGCCCTGGCCTGGTTCCGGAAGCAGGACCTGTCGAAGGAATAGCCGTCAGAGCAGCTTTTCCATCCAGACGTTGCAGCGCTCATAGGGCGTCGGCTGGGCCGGCAGGTCGACGAAGCCGAAGCGGCGGTACAGGGCGATGGCGTGGGTCTGGGCGGCATTGGTCTCGAGATACAGGCGCGGCGCGCCCTGCCCCCGCGCCACCGCCGCGCAGGCCTCAAGCAGTCGCCAGCCGAGGTTGAGGCCCCGCGCGCCCTCAGTGACGGCCATCTTGCCGACCTCGAAGCCGCCGTCGGCCATGGCCATCAGCGAGCAGCAGCCCACGGGCGCACCGTCGCGCTCGGCGATAAAGATGTGCCCGCCCCTGTCGAGAATGACGCCCTGCGGGTCGCTGAGGACAAGCTGGTCCTTGGCCTCCAGCGCATAGCCGCCGGCCCGCAGCCAGTCCTCGTTCAGCGACCGCCATGCGGCGGCGTGGTCAGGGCGGTAGGAGACGATGTCGATCATCGCACCCTCGTCGCGTCTCCACTCAAGAAGACGATCTCGACCCTCATGCCGTGGCCGGGTGTGGATTGCACGTCCATCCGGGCGCTCGCGTTCTGCAACAGGGACCGAACGATCAGCGCCGACAGCTTGCCCTGTTTGGGCCATGCGTATCCCGCCGGCAGACCGATCCCGTCGTCCGCGACGACGATCCGGCATCCCCCCGCCCCGTCGATCTTGCAGTGCAGGGTGATCGCACCGCCGGACGCGTCCTTGAAGGCGTGCTTGAGCGTGTTGGTCATGAGTTCATTGACCACGAGCCCTGCCGGCATGGCGACATCGAGGGACACCGGCCACATGTCGACCTGCAGATCGAGGTGGACTCCCTCCACGGCGTGCGCCCGCATGACCGCCGAGGCGATCTCGCTCAGATAGACCCCGAGGTCGACCTTTCCATCGCCTTCGTTCTCGCTCAAGGCGCGGTAGAGCAGGCCGAGGGCCTCGACCCGCCCGGCCAGCCGATCAAAACCCTCGCCCGTCGTGCGGTCCGAAACGCCCCGCGCCTCGACGCGGATGAGCGCGGTGATCATTTGAAGGTTGTTTCGGACCCGGTGCTGAAGCTCCTTCAGCTGGGTGTCCTTTTCCAGGACCTGTTCCTCGAGCTGTTCGAGGATCGACGGGGTCCGCGTGGCCGCCGCGACGAGCGCCACCAGTCTGAAAGCCGGCGCGCCCTCGTCATCCTCGATGAGGCTCGACCATGCGTCGACCAGCATGCTGCCGTCGTCGTTAGGCATGTTGAACGTGCCGAGGTAGTCGGCTCCGTCGACGATCGCCTGACCGAACGACACGGGTGATTCCGCTCCGAGAGCCGCCCCCGGCAGGCCCTGCCATCCCTTGCCGAGAACCGCCGCGTTCAACTGGCCCGACAGGCGCTCGAACTGGTGATTGGCGTAGATCACCTTTTCGACCGGGACGAGTTCCGAGACCGCCACCGCGATCGGAATCTGGTCGAGGAACTGTTTGAACCGATCCTGCTCGAGGGCGACGGAAAGGTCAGCCCCCTCAATGTTTACGGGGAACTCTTCCGAGGACATCCATACCACCCCGGAGTCCGCCACTACCGCGAGGCCCCTTCCGCGTCTGTCTAGAGGATCTCACCAACATTGGCCATCGGTGCATCACCTGGGGTCCGGCGGCGGCCACTGGCGGCGGGCCGCCCGGACAGACAGGCAGGGCCTGTCCGTCCTTCCCTGGCGCTGACGAAAAAAGGGCGGCCCGCTGTGGCTTACGCTTCTTCGTCGCCCTCGATGGCATAGACCGGACCCGAGTCCAGGCCCTTGGCGGCGGTGTCGCGATCGACGAACTCGATCACGGCCATCGCGGCGTTGTCGCCGTGACGGTAGCCGGCCTTCATGATGCGGATGTAGCCGCCGTTGCGGTCGGCGTAACGCGGGCCGATCGTTTCGAACAGCTTGCCCACCTGCGGCACGTCACGGACGTGGCTGATGGCCTGACGACGCGCGTGCAGGTCGCCCTTCTTGGCGAGCGTGACCAGCTTCTCGACGAAGGGACGCAGTTCCTTCGCCTTGGGAAGCGTGGTCGTGATCTGCTCGTGCTTGATCAGCGACGCAGCCATGTTGGCGAACATGGCGGTCCGGTGTGCGCTCGTACGACCGAGCTTGCGATAGGCGGCGCCGTGGCGCATCGGGGTCTCTCCTACTCACCCTGGTTTCCGGAGCACCGGACCTGGGGTTCTCACATTCTAACCGCTCCGCGATCCGGATGGATCAAGGGCGGAGGGTTGAAACTAGATCTGGTCGTCGAACTTCTTGGCCAGGTCTTCGATGTTTTCGGGCGGCCAGTTCGGCACATCCATGCCGAGCGAGAGGCCCATCGTCGCGAGAACTTCCTTGATCTCGTTCAGCGACTTGCGGCCGAAGTTCGGGGTGCGAAGCATTTCGCCCTCGGTCTTCTGGATCAGGTCGCCGATGTAGACGATGTTGTCGTTCTTCAGGCAGTTGGCCGAACGCACCGACAGTTCCAGCTCGTCCACCTTCTTCAGCAGGGCCGGGTTGAAGGGCAGGTCGGGCTTGCCGTCAATGGCTTCCACGGCCTTCTTGGGCTCGTCGAAGGTGATGAAGATCTGCAGCTGGTCCTGGAGGATGCGCGAGGCGTAGGCCACGGCGTCCACCGGCGAAACAGCGCCGTTGGTTTCGACCTCGAGGATCAGCTTGTCATAGTCCAGCGACTGGCCCTGACGGGTCGGCTCGACGCGATAGGCGACGCGCTTGACCGGCGAATACAGGGCGTCGACGGCGATCAGGCCGATCGGGGCGTCTTCCGGACGGTTCAGCTCGGAGGCGACATAGCCCTTGCCGTTCTGGACGGTCAGTTCCATGCGCACCGAAGCGCCCTCGTCCAGCGTGCAGATCACGTGGTCGGGGTTCAGCACTTCGATGTCCGAGGGGACGTCGATCTGGCCGGCCGTGACGGCGCCGGGGCCCGTGGCGCGCAGGGTCATGCGCTTGGGGCCTTCAGCGTGCATGCGCAGCGCCAGTTGCTTGATGTTCAGCACGATGTCGACGACGTCTTCCCGCACGCCTTCCAGCGAGGAGAATTCGTGGACGACGCCGTCAATCTGGATCGCGGTCACGGCGGCGCCTTGCAGCGACGACAGGAGAACGCGGCGCAGGGCGTTGCCGAGCGTCACGCCGAAGCCGCGTTCCAGGGGCTCGGCAACCAGGCGCGACTTGCGCTGCGGGTCGGAGCTCGCCTCGATCTGCGGCTTCTCGGGACGGATCAGCTCTTGCCAGTTACGTTCGATCATGGGTGTCCCTCGAAAACGGAGCGCCGGTCCCTCGCCCCTCGTCAGGCGCGCCAGGACCGGCGGAATAGATAGTCGGTCGCGGTTCGCTTAGACGCGGCGGCGCTTGGGCGGACGGCAACCGTTGTGCGGCATCGGCGTGACGTCGCGGATGGTGGTGATGGTCAGGCCGACCGACTGCAGGGCGCGCAGGGCCGACTCACGGCCGGAGCCGGGACCCGAGACGTTGACTTCCAGCGTCTTGACGCCGTGTTCCTGGGCCTTCTTGCCCGCGTCTTCGGCAGCCATCTGGGCGGCGTACGGGGTCGATTTGCGCGAACCCTTGAAGCCCATGTGTCCGGCCGACGACCACGAGATCGCGTTGCCCTGGGCATCGGTGATCGTGATCATGGTGTTGTTGAAGGACGCATTCACGTGGGCGACGCCCGAGGTGATGTTCTTGCGCTCGCGCTTCTTTACGCGACCCGGTTCCTTGGCCATGTGTCTGTCTTACTTCTTCTTGCCGGCGATCGGCTTGGCGGGACCCTTGCGGGTGCGGGCGTTGGTGTGGGTGCGCTGGCCGCGGACCGGCAGGCCCTTGCGGTGACGCAGGCCGCGGTAGCAGGCCAGGTCCATCAGACGCTTGATGTTCATGGACGTCTCGCGGCGCAAGTCGCCCTCGACGGTGTGATCGCGGTCGATCGTCTCGCGGATCTGCAGCACCTCAGCGTCGGTCAGCTGGTTCACCCGACGGGCGGATTCGATGCCGACCTTGGAGGTGATTTCCTTGGCGGCGTGGGCGCCGATGCCATGGATGTACTGCAGCGCGATCTCTACGCGCTTGTTGGTCGGGATGTTGACACCGACGGACGCAACAAACGCTCCGGTCAACAGACCAGGAGCGCCGACGTCCTTCGCGGAAGCGCGCCTTATACAGGGGATTCACCGCTCGTCAACGCTTGTCGGACACCCCGGCCCGTCTCAGCGCCCCAGATTGACGAAGGTGGTGACCCTTTGCCCCTCGATCGGCCGACCGGAGGCGGTCATGGGCGGGCGATAGCGGAAAAAGGCGGTCGCCCGCAGCGCCTGTTCGCCGAACCCGAAGCCGCGCGGACTTTCCTCGACGATGCGGCAGTCATCAAGCCGCTGGTCGATGCGGATGACGCAGTTGACCACGACCCGGCCCGGCGGGCGGCGCACACCGCGCACCTGCGGCGGCGCGACCGACTGGATCTCGGCCGAGGTGGCCGGGCGCAGGATCATGGGGCCGGTTCCACCTGAACCGGGTCCGTCCCCGTCGCCGTCGCCCGTGCCGGTCCCGGCCCCTGTGCCGCCCTGCCCCATGCCCGGGCTCGGGCTCGCGACCGGTGCCACGCCGACGACCAATGCCGGCTCGGGGGCCTGAACGGGCGGCGCGGGCAGCTCCCGCGGCCTGTCCGCCGGTTTGGGCGTCACATGGATGCGCGAGGGGGCCGCCGGTGCGCCGCCGCCCTGTGTCGGGGCCGGTGCCGCGGGCGGAGGGGGCGGCGGCGGCGGCGGGCGGAACAGGAAGACGCTGATCAGGGGCGCTGGATCCGGCCGCGGAACCGGGGCATCGGCGCGGGCCATGATGCTGAACACGCCCAGATGCGCCGCGGTGACGCCCACGACGAAGCCGAGCTTGCGCAGCCGGTCCTTGGTCAACAGCGGTGGTTCAGGTTTCACGGGACGATCCTATCACGCACGACTGAACGCGCGGGACGCCGGATCGGTCAGCTCAGGTTCAGGCGGCGGGGCCGTCCAGCACCGCGTCGATAGCCGCGGCGACGGACGCAATGGCCCCCATGCCGTCGATCTCGCTGAGCAGGCCCTTGTCCGCATAGTAGGGCAGCAGCGGCGCGGTGTTGCGGTTGTAGGCGTCCAGCCGGACCTTGAAGCTCTCCGGATTGTCGTCCGGGCGGCCCTGGTCGGCGAAGCGGACGGCGACCCGATCCAACAGGGCAGCGTCGTCCACCTTGAGCCGGATCACGTGGTCGATCTTCTTGCCCAGCTTTTCCAGCATGGCGTCGAGGGCCACGGCCTGGGCCACGGTGCGGGGGAAGCCGTCGAAGATGGCCCCGCCGGCGTCCCCGGCTTCTTTCAGCCGGGCCTCGATGAGAGCGATGACGATGGCGTCGGACACCAGCTCGCCGCGCGACATGATGGCCTGGCACTCACGCCCCAGTTCGGAGCCCGAGGCGATGGCCTCACGCAGCATGTCGCCGGTCGAAAGCTGGACCATGCCGCGGGCCTCGACCAGACGCTTGGCCTGGGTGCCCTTGCCCGCCGCCGGCGGTCCGAACAGGATCAGGTTCATCGCCGCCCCTCTCCGGCCGGCTCTAGCGCCGGGCGGGGGCGGTGACGCCCTTGCCGGAGGGCTTGCCGCGACCGCGCAGCTTGGCCTTCTTGATCAGGCCTTCGTACTGGTGCGCCAGCAACTGGGACTGGATCTGCGCCACGGTGTCCATGGTGACAGAGACGACGATCAGGATCGACGTGCCTCCGATAACCGCCGATCCCATACCGGAGTTGGCTAGGCCGCGCCGATCACCGTCAGACGGGTCAGGACATAGTCCAGATATTCCGCCGTACGCTTGCCCGGACGGATGCCCGGCAGGAAGCCGCCGTACTTGCGCAGGTTCTCGGCCGTGTCCTCGGGGTTGAAGGTGATCGAGGTGTAGAAGAAGCAGAAGAAGACGATCAGCGCGCCATACAGCAGCATGAACACGGGCTGGCCGTGCTGCATCTGGGCGGTCACCAGCGGCAGCCAGCCCATCCAGGCCGGAAGGTCGGCGTTGGCGGTCATCTGGGCCACGGTGGTCGGCAGCATCAGCAGCGACGAGGCGAAGATCGGCGGAATGACGCCGGCGGTGTTGACCTTCAACGGCAGGAACGAACGCTCGCCCCCGGCCATCCGGTTGCCTTCCTGACGCTTGGGATACTGGATCAGCAGGCGGCGCTGGGCGCGCTCCATGAACACGATGAATACCACCACGCCCACGGCCAACGCGGCGAAGAACAGCAGGGTGAAGGCGGAGATCTGGCCCTGCTGGGCCAGGCCGAACATGCGGGCGACGGTGCCCGGCAGAACGGCGACGATGCCGGCGAAGATGATCAGGGAGATGCCGTTGCCAACGCCGCGCGCCGTGACCTGCTCACCGAGCCACATCAGGAACATGGTGCCGCCGGTCAGAACGGTGACCGTCGAGACGATGAAGAAGACGCCCGGCTGGTCGATCAGATTGGGCTGGGCATTCAGGCCGAAGGCGATGCCGGTCGACTGGAACAGGGCCAGCACCACGGTCAGATAGCGGGTGTACTGGTTCAGCTGCTTGCGGCCGCTTTCGCCGCCTTCCTTCTTCAGCTTCTCCCAGGGCGGATAGACCGCGCCCATCAGCTGAACGATGATCGACGCCGAAATGTAGGGCATCACGTTCAGGGCGAAGACGGCGAACCGTTCAACGGCACCGCCGGAGAACATGTTGACCATGTCCAGGACGCCGCGCTGGCTGTCCGGATTCTGGAAGAAGGCCAGGAAGGCCTCGGAGTTGATCCCGGGAACCGGCACATAGGTGCCGATGCGGTAGATCAGCAGCGCCAGGAGCGTGAACAGCAGACGTTTATGCAGCTCGGTCGCCTTGGCGAACGAGCCCATGTTCATGTTTGCTGCGAGTTGTTCGGCGGCCGAAGCCATATGTCGTCACCCCGACTGGTCAGAACGCGGCGCATCGGACCTGAATCCGGCGCCAGCGTCCAGATAGGCGAAGGGCGCCCCGTTAGCGAGGGCGCCCTTCAAGCTTATTTCTTGGCGGCAGTCCGCGTGGTGCGGGCCGAGATCTTGTTGGCATCGCCACGCGGTGCCTTGGCGGGCGGAGCCTTGCCCTTGGCGGCGTTGCGCTTCTCGAGGCGCGCGGCGGCCTTGGCTTCAGCAGCGATCCGCTCCTGGACGACGGTGCCGCCCGCGGCTTCGATCGCCTTGACGGCGCCGGCCGAGGCCGACCAGACGACGAGGTTCAGCTTGGACTTGATCTCGCCGGTGCCGAGGATGCGGACGCCGTCCTTGACGCGACGGATCACGCCGGCGGCGACCAGGGCGTCGCCCTTGATCTCGCCCTTGATGTCCAGCTTCTTGGCGTCGATGGCGTCCTGCAGGCGCCACAGGTTCACTTCGGCCAGCTTCAGCGCGCCCGGATTGTTGAAGCCGCGCTTGGGCATCCGCATGTACAGCGGCATCTGGCCGCCTTCGAAGCCGCCGATGGCGACGCCCGAACGCGACTTCTGACCCTTGACGCCGCGACCGGCGGTCTTGCCCTTGCCCGAACCCGGGCCGCGGCCGACGCGCATGCGCTTCTTGTGGGCGCCTTCGTTGTCGCGAATTTCGTTCAGTTTCATGTGCCTGATCCTTTCGGGTGCTAGCGCCCGCGGTGGAAGCGGACTCGGCGATGTTTGAAAAGGGATGAGGGACTAGGGATTAGGGATGAGGGTCGCTGGGTCGAGCATTGACGCCCTTCCTTAATCCCTAATCCCTCATCCCTAATCCCTTACTTCTCTACGATCTCGGTCAGGTGGGCGACCTTGGCGATCATGCCGCGAACCGAGGGGGTGTCTTCCAGCGTGGACTCGCGGCCCATGCGGTTGAGACCCAGGCCCGACAGGGTGGCGCGCTGGTCCGACTTGCGACGGATCGGGCTGCCAGTCTGGCGGACGGTGACGGTGGCTTTGGATTCGGTCTTGGCCATGGTCAGGCTTCCTGGGCTTCAGGCGCCGCTTCCGGAGCCGAGGCGCCGTCGTTGCGACGACCCATCAGATCGGCGACCTTCTTGCCGCGCTTGGACGCGACCTGACGGGGCGACGACTGGACCTTGAGGGCCTCGAACGTGGCGCGGATCATGTTGTAGGGGTTCGACGAACCGGTCGACTTGCCCACGACGTCCTGGACGCCGAGGGTTTCGAGCACGGCGCGCATCGGACCGCCCGCGATGACGCCGGTCCCGGGAGGGGCGGCGCGCATCATGATCTTGCCGGCGCCCCAACGGCCGTTGCCGTCGTGGTGCAGGGTGCGGTTCTCGCGGAGCGGAACGCGGATCATGGTCTTCTTGGCTTCTTCGGTCGCCTTGCGGATGGCTTCCGGCACTTCGCGCGCCTTGCCGTGACCGAAGCCGACGCGGCCCTTGCCGTCGCCGACGACCATCAGGGCCGCGAACGAAAACCGGCGGCCGCCTTTGACGGTGGCGGCGACGCGGTTGATGTGGACCAGCTTCTCGACGATGTCCGAATCCGGACCGTCGACGGGAGCGTTGCGGTTGTCACGACGGTTGCGATCGTTGCCGCCGCCGCCGCGTTGGGGTGTTTGCGCCATCTGTCGCGTCCCTTAGAAATTCAGGCCGGCTTCACGCGCGGCATCAGCCAGCGCCTTCACCCGTCCGTGATAGATGTAACCGCCGCGATCGAAGACGACGTCCTTGACGCCCTTCTCGATGGCGCGTTCGGCGATCAGTTTGCCGATCAGGGCGGCGGCCGCCACGTCGGAACCCTTGGCCTTCTTGCCCTTCTCGCCTTCCAGCGAGGAAGCGGCAGCGATCGTGACGCCGTTCAGGTCGTCGATGATCTGGGCCGAGATGTTCTTGTCCGAACGGTGCACCGACAGACGCAGACGTCCGTTGGCGACAGCCTTCAGGCGGCGGCGAGTGCGCTCGGTGCGGCGCTGGGCTTGTTGTCGAAGAGAGAGAGCCATGACCTACTTCTTCTTGCCTTCCTTGCGCCGGACCTTTTCGCCCGTGTAGCGGACGCCCTTGCCCTTGTAGGGCTCCGGCGGACGCAGCTTGCGGATGACGGCGGCGATCTGACCCACGGCCTGCTTGTCAGCACCGGAGATCTTGATTTCCGTCTGCTTGGGCACCGCGAAGGTGACGCCGGCAGGCGGCTGGATGTCGACTTCGTGCGAGAAACCGAGCTGCAGCGACAGGGCGTTGCCCTTCATCGCGGCGCGGTAACCGACGCCGACCAGGTCGAGGCTCTTTTCAAAGCCCGTGGTGACGCCGACGACCATGTTGTCGACCAGGGTGCGCGACAGGCCCCACATGGCCCGCGAACGCTGGTTGTCTTCGCGCATGGTCAGGTTCAGGCCGTCGTCGCCCTGGGCGACCTCGATCTCGTCGGCGACGGTCCAGGAGCGTTCGCCCTTGGGACCCTTCACCGAGACCGTCTGGCCGTCGAGCGTGACGGTCACGCCCTTCGGCACTTCAATGGTGCGTTTTCCGATACGGGACATCTTAGTAGACCCTGCAGAGGACTTCGCCGCCCACCTTGGCTTCGCGAGCCGCGGTGTCCGACATGACGCCCTTGGACGTGGAGAGGATCGAGATGCCGAGGCCGTTCTTGATCGGCTTCAGGTCGGAGATCGCGGAGTAGACGCGGCGGCCCGGCTTGGACACGCGGGCGATCTCGGCGATGACCGGCTGGCCGTCGAAGTATTTCAGCTCGATCTCGAACTGCGGGAATTCACCGGGGTTCTGAACCAGGGAATAGCCGCGGATGTAGCCTTCGTCCTGCAGCACGTCGAGGACGCGCTGGCGCAGGCGGGAAGCCGGGGTGAGCACCTTGGAACGTTTGCGCATGTGCGCGTTCCGGATGCGGGCGATCATGTCGCTCAGGGGATCGTTGATCATCATGTCTGTCGCTCCCCTTACCAGCTGGACTTGGTCAGACCCGGGATCTGACCCAGGTTGCCGAGTTCACGAAGCGCGATACGGCTCATCTTGAGCTTGCGATAGAAGGCCCGCGGACGGCCCGTCACTTCGCAGCGGTTGCGAATCCGGTTGGCGGCCGAGTTGCGCGGCAGCTTGGCCAGCTTGAGGCGCGCCTCGAAGCGCTCCTCGAGAGGCAGGGATTCGTTGTTGGCGGTCGCCTTCAGGGCGGCCCGCTTGTCGGCGTACTTCGCGACGAGGGCCTTGACCATCTCGTTGCGGTTTACGGCGCTTTTCTTAGCCATGGTTTCTTTCCCTTCCCGCTCAGTTCGTCACGAACGGGAACTTGAACTCGGTGAGAAGCGCGCGCGCCTCGTCATCAGTCCTGGCCGTGGTGCAGACGATGATGTCCATGCCCCACATCTGGTCGATCTGGTCGTAGTTGATCTCGGGGAACACGATGTGTTCCTTGAGGCCCATGGCGTAGTTGCCGCGACCGTCGAACGAGGTCGGCTTCAGGCCGCGGAAATCCTTCACGCGCGGCAGCGCGATCGTGATCAGGCGGTCGAGGAACTCGTACATCTGGTCGCCGCGGAGGGTGACCTTGCCGCCGATGACCATGCCTTCGCGCAGCTTGAAGCCGGCGATGGAGTTACGGGCCTTGGTGGCGACGGGCTTCTGACCGGCGATGGCGGCCAGATCCTTGAGGGCGGCAGTCGCCTTCTTGGAGTCAGCCACGGCTTCACCGATGCCCATGTTGAGGACGATCTTGTCCAGCTTGGGCATCTGCATCGGGTTAGTGTAGCCGAACTTCTCGGTCAGCACGCCCTTGATGCGGTCGTTGTATTCGCTCTTGAGGCGCGGGGTGTATTTGGTGTCGGCCATTAGATGACGTCTCCCGTCGTCTTGGCGAAGCGGACCTTCTTGTCGCCTTCCATGCGGAAGCCGACGCGGGCCGCCTTGCCGTTGGCGTCGGCGATCGCGACGTTCGACAGGTGAAGCGACGCTTCCTTGTTCTTGATGCCGCCCTGGGGGTCGGCCTGGGTCGGGCGGGTGTGGCGCTGGACCATGTTGATCCCCTGCACCATGACGCGGTTCGTGGCCGGCAGGACCTTGGTCACCTTGCCGGTGCGGCCCTTGTCCTTGCCCGTGAGCACAACGACGTTGTCGCCGGTTTTGATCTTGGCGGCCATGACTACAGGACCTCCGGAGCCAGAGAGATGATCTTCATGTGGTTCTTGGCGCGCAGTTCGCGGGGAACCGGGCCGAAGATCCGCGTGCCGACGGGCTCGTTCTGCTTGTTGACGATGACGGCGGCCGACTTGTCGAAGCGAATGACAGAGCCGTCCTTGCGCATGATGTCCTTGGCGGTGCGCACGACGATGGCGCGCACGACGTCGCCCTTCTTCACGCGGCCGCGAGGAATGGCTTCCTTCACCGAGGCGACAATGGTGTCGCCCACCGAGGCGTAGCGGCGCTTGGAGCCGCCCAACACCTTGATGCACATGACCCGGCGAGCACCCGAATTATCGGCTACCTCCAGGTTAGTTTGCATCTGGATCATAGGATCAGATCTTTCTGATTACGAAGCGGAGGCCGAGGAGTCCGACAGGACTTCCCAGCGCTTCAGCTTGGACTTGGGGGCGCACTCGATGATGCGGGCCTGATCGCCCACCTTGAGGGCGTTGGCTTCGTCATGAGCGTGATACTTCTTGGACAGGCGCACGATCTTTTTCAGGACCGGGTGCAGCAGCGTGCGTTGGACGACGACGACGACAGTCTTGTCGCCCTTGTCGGAGACGACCACGCCTTCGAGAACTCGTTTCGGCATCTTCGTTTCCTTAAACCGCTGCGCGATTTGCACGCAGGAGCGTGGAAATGCGGGCGATGTCCTTGCGCACTTCCGAGACCCGATGGGTCTTTTCCATCTGGCCGGTGGCGGCCTGGAAGCGCAGGTTGAACTGTTCCTTCTTGAGCTTCAGAAGCTCATCGGCCAGCTGGTCGGGCGTCTGGGCCCGGAGGTCGGCGATCTTGGTCATGCGCCTACGTGCTCCACGTGCGAGACACCGGCGTCGAGGCGGGTGACCACCTTCGTACGGACCGGCAGCTTGGCGGCGCCGAGACGCAGGGCCTCGCGGGCGATGTCGTCCGGCACGCCGTCGATTTCAAACAGGATCCGGCCCGGGTGGCAGCGCGCCGCCCAGTGATCCACGGCGCCCTTGCCCTTGCCCATGCGGACTTCGGCCGGCTTGCCCGTGACGGGCAGGTCGGGGAACACGCGGATCCAGACGCGGCCCTGACGCTTCATCTGGCGGGTGATCGCGCGGCGGGCCGCCTCGATCTGACGCGCAGTGATGCGTTCCGGCTCCACCGTCTTCAGGCCATAGGACCCGAAGTTCAGCGAGAAGCCGCCTTTGGCGGCGCCGTGGATGCGGCCCTTGAAGGCCTTGCGGTACTTGGTTTTCTTCGGTTGCAGCATGACTTAGCTCTCACGTGCCCGGTCGCGGCGCGGACCGCGATCACCGCGGGGACCGCCGCGTTCACGGCCTTCGTTGGACGACGGACCAGCAGCCTCGGCAGCCCAGCGCTTGTCCTGGGCCATCGGATCGTGCTCGAGCACCTCACCCTTGAAGACCCAGACTTTGACACCGATGATGCCGTAGGTCGTCTTGGCCTGGATGAAGCCGTAGTCGATGTCGGCGCGCAGGGTGTGCAGCGGCACACGGCCTTCGCGATACCATTCCATCCGCGCGATTTCCGCGCCGCCGAGGCGGCCCGACACGTTGATGCGGACGCCCTTGGCGCCGAGACGCATGGCCGACTGCATCGAACGCTTCATGGCGCGGCGGAAGGCGATCCGGCGTTCCAGCTGCTGCGCGATGTTCTCGGCGATCAGCTGGGCGTCCGTCTCGGGCTTGCGCACTTCGACGATGTTCAGGTGAACTTCACCCTCGGTGCGCGCCGAGATGTCCTTGCGGAGCTTCTCGATGTCAGCGCCCTTCTTGCCGATCACGACACCCGGACGGGCGGCGTAGATCGTCACGCGGCACTTCTTGTGCGGACGCTCGATGATGATGCGCGACACGCCGGCGGCGTTCAGGCGTTCCTTCAGCCACGTGCGCAGCTTGAGGTCCTGGTGCAGCAGTTTGGCGTATTCGGCGCCGCGGGCGAACCAGCGGCTGTCCCACGTACGGTTGATACCGAGGCGCAGACCAATCGGATTGATTTTCTGACCCATCAGGCGGCCTCACCGGCTTCGCGGACCACGATGGTGATCTCCGCGAAAGGTTTCAGGATGCGCGACGAGCGGCCACGAGCACGGCTCGCGAAACGCTTCATCACCAGGTTCTTGCCCACGAAGGCCTCGGCGACGACCAGGTTGTCGATGTCGAGGTTGTGGTTGTTCTCGGCGTTCGACACGGCCGAATACAGCACCTTGCGGACGTCGGTGGCGATGCGCTTGCGGCTGAATTCCAGCTCGTTCAGCGCCTTCTGCACCGGCAGGCCGCGGATCGACTGGGCGACCAGGTTCAGCTTCTGAGGGCTGATCCGGACGTTCACCAGCTTGGCGCGCGCTTCGGTCGGGGCGACCCGACGGGGGTTTTTTGTCTGGGCCATCAGTTACTTCCTTTTGGCCTTCTTGTCCGCCGCGTGGCCCGGGAAGTTCCGGGTCGGGGCGAACTCGCCGAGCTTCATGCCGACCATTTCTTCGGAGACGGACACCGGCACATGCTTGAGGCCGTTGTGGACGCCGAAGGTCAGGCCGACAAACTGCGGCAGGATGGTGGAGCGGCGCGACCAGGTCTTGATCACGTCCTTGCGGCCCGACGTCGAGACGGCGTCGGCCTTCTTGAGCAGATACCCGTCGACAAACGGGCCTTTCCAGGAGGAGCGGGCCATCTTTAGCGAGCCTTCTTAACGTGGCGGGTGCGGATGATGTACTTGTCCGTCGCCTTGTTCTTGCGGGTACGGGTGCCCTTGGTGTCCTTGCCCCACGGCGTAACCGGGGTGCGACCACCAGAGGTCCGGCCTTCACCACCACCGTGCGGGTGGTCGATCGGGTTCATGGCGACGCCGCGAACGTGCGGACGCCAGCCCATGTGACGGACGCGGCCGGCCTTGCCGAGGTTCTGGTTCATGTGGTCGGGGTTCGAAACCGCGCCCACCGTGGCCATGCAGCCGTCCAGGACCATGCGAAGCTCGCCCGAGCCCAGACGGATCTGGGCGTAGCCGGCGTCGCGGCCGACGAGCTGGGCGTAGGCGCCGGCCGAGCGGGCCAGCTGGGCGCCCTTGCCCGGCTTCATTTCGACGTTGTGGATGATCGTGCCGACCGGCACCGAGCGCAGCGGCATCGCATTGCCCGGCTTCACGTCGACCTTTTCACCGGCAACCACCGAGTCGCCCGCCTTCAGGCGTTGCGGCGCGATGATGTAGGCCTTTTCGCCGTCCTCATAGACGATGAGGGCGATGAAGGCGGTCCGGTTCGGATCGTATTCCAGACGCTCGACGGTCGCCGTGGCGAACTTCCGGCGCTTGAAGTCGATCTTGCGGTACAGCGTCTTGGCACCACCGCCGCGGAAGCGGACGGCGATACGACCGCCAGCGCCCCGGCCGCCCGACTTGGTCAGGCCTTCGGTCAGCGACTTCTCGGGGCGGCCCTTGTGCAGCTCCGAACGGTCGATCAGCACCAGGGCGCGACGGCCCGGCGATGTCGGATTGTAAGTCTTCAAGGCCATCTGATCAGAGCCCCGTGGTGACGTCGATCGACTGGCCTTCAGCCAGCGTCACGATCGCTTTTTTGATGTCGACCCGACGGCCCATGATGCCGCGGAAGCGCTTGGTCTTGCCCTTCTGGACGAGGGTGTTGACCTTCAGGACGTTGACCTTGAACAGGCTTTCGACCGCAGCGGCGATCTCATCCTTGGTCGAGGTTCCGGCAACGCGGAAAACGACCTTGTTCTGCTCCGACAGGATCGTGGCCTTTTCCGTGATGATCGGAGCCAGGATGGTGTCGTAGTGTTTTGCGGTGGGGTTGGCGCCAGCCATTACGCGGCCTCCTTCTTCGTCTTGGCAGCCGGTTTGGCGGCCTTGGCGGCCTCGGCTTCACGACGCGACGGGGTGTAGTCGGCGTAGGTGGCCTCGATGGCTTCAACAGCCGCCTTGGTCAGCACCAGCTTGTCCGCGCGCAGGATGTCGTAAACGTTCAGGCCGGCGTTCGGCAGGACGTTGACCATCGGGATGTTGCGGGCGGCCAGACCGAAGTTCGTGTCGACTTCCGGACCGGCGATGATCAGCGTGCGGGTCCAGCCCAGCTTGCCGAGGGTTTCGCGCAGACCGGCGGTCTTGGCGTCCTTCAGCGAGATGTTGTCCACGATGACCAGATCACCGGCGACGACCTTGGCCGACAGCGCGTGGCGCAGGGCCAGGGCGCGAACCTTCTTGGGCAGGGAGAAGCCGTGGTCGCGAACGACCGGGCCGAAGGCGCGCGAACCACCGACGAACTGCGGGGCGCGACGCGAACCGTGACGGGCGCCGCCGGTTCCCTTCTGCTTGTACATCTTCTTGCCGGTGCGAGAGTTCTCGTTCCGGGTCTGGACCTTGTGGGTACCGGCGCGGCGCTTGGCCAGTTGCCAGTTGACGTAGCGGGCCAGGATGTCGCCGCGGATGTCGGTGATGCCGAAAACGGCGTCCGACAGATCGACGTCACCGGCGGCCTTGCCGTCGAGTTTGATGACCGAGAGTTTCATTACGCTTCACCGCCTTCGGTGGTTTCGACGGCCGGGGCCTCTTCAGCCGGCGTTTCAGCCGGTTGAGCCGCAGCAGCCGAACCGCCCTTGGACTTCACGCCACCGGGGAACGGGGCGTCGGCCGGACGGGCCTTCTTGATGGCGTCGCGAACCTTGACCCAGGTGCCTTCGTGACCGGGGACAGCGCCCTTGATCAGCAGCAGGCCACGCTCGACGTCGACGCGGAACACGGTGAGGTTCTGGGTGGTGACGACTTCACAGCCATAGTGGCCGGCCATCTTCTTGCCCTTGAACGTCTTGCCCGGATCCTGACGCTGACCGGTCGAACCGTGCGAACGGTGCGAGACCGAGACGCCGTGGGTCGCCCGCAGACCGCCGAAGTTCCAGCGCTTCATGGCGCCGGCGAAGCCCTTGCCGATGGTCTCGGCCTGGACGTCGACCTTCTGGCCCGCGACGAAGTGGTCGGCCGAGAACTCGGAGCCCACATCCATCATGGCGTCCGCATCGATGCGGAACTCGGTGACATAGGCCTTGGGTTCCACTTCAAGCTTGGCGAAAGATTCGCGCTGAGCCTTGTTGGTATTCTTGGCCTTTTTGGAGCCAGCACCCAGCTGCAGGGCGACATAGCCGTCCCGCTCCTGAGTCCGCTGACCCACGACCTGACAGCCATCCAGCTGCAAGATCGTGACTGGAACATGCGCGCCGTCTTCAGCGAAGACACGCGTCATACCCAGTTTCTTGGCGATCACGCCCGTGCGCATCGGATCCCGCCTCTTTCTTATTAAATCTTGATCTCGACATCCACACCGGCGGACAGGTCGAGCTTCATGAGCGCGTCCACAGTCTGCGGGGTGGGGTCGACGATATCGAGGACACGCTTGTGCGTGCGGATTTCAAACTGCTCGCGCGACTTCTTGTCGACGTGCGGCGAGCGGTTCACGGTGAACTTTTCGATCAGGGTCGGCAGCGGGATCGGACCGCGAACGGTCGCGCCGGTGCGCTTGGCCGTGTTGACGATTTCGCGCGTCGAAAAGTCGAGGACGCGGTGATCGAAGGCCTTGAGCCTGATGCGGATGCTTTGATCCATATCGGTAGCTATTCCCAAGCAGGCGAACCTGCGTCCCTGTGAACCATTTCAAAGACCGGAGGTCTTCAGGCCGTAAGGCCTTCAGAGTACGCACGTCCGCAAAAACGATCGGCCCACGCAGCGAACCGCGAAGGCCGTTGAAGTCCTGGGTCACTGCAAAGAACAGGGTCTCAGGTCGTTCCCGCGAACCGCGTCTGCATCCCAAAAACACGCGGGGTGCACAGCCGGTCCAACAAGAGTTGGCGCTTATGACGATTGAGTCCCGCTTCGTCAAGCGGCGAAACTGTGTCGGAGCCCCGGTTTACGCCTATTCGGCGGGGACGAAGCCCGACGACCTCGAGTCCCACCGCAGACGGACGTTGGGACAGGCCGTGTCATTGCCGCAGGCCGGGTTGCTGATCAACCGGGCGGGCGTGGTGGCGATGTCGACGACGGCCCAGTGATCCGGCGCGGATGCCCATGCTTCGCCGAGCACGCCGTCGGCCCCCGTCAGCCAGACGCTGAAGCCCGCGGGCGTGACCGTCTCCTCGGGCGAGGCGGCGCAGGGGTCCGGCTTGCGGACCAGCCAGTCGCGCAGGCCGTCTCCGTTCAGGTCCGGCACGCTCCTGAAGGTAGCGCGATAGACCCGGAAGCCGTCGTCATCGTCGGAAGGGCAGGTCATACGGGTGCCATGCCAGACGTCGGACAGTTCGGCGGGCAGCATGTCCTCGACCGGCCGACTGTCCTCGCGCTGTCCGATGGGCGCGAATCCTCCGTCGTTGCCCAACAGGGTCTGGCCCGCACCGGTCGGGCGCTCGACCAGTCGCTTCAACCCCGTGTCCCAGGTCCAGGCGAAGGCGCAGTCATCGCCGGCCGAACCGCAGAAGACGTGGTGCACCTCGGCCTCGATCATCGTCTCCCCTCCCCGACGCGACAGCTCGAACGTATGGCTCTGCTCGTCGAAGGCCATGACGTAGTCCTCTCCGTCGCTGACATAGAGGGTCCGCAGGCAGCCGCCGGTGCCGCAGTACATCAGGCCGGAGTCCGTATAGTCGATCAGCCAGTCGGGCTTGCCGTCGTGCGAAATATCGACCGACCGGATGACGCCCGCGGGCACACGGGTGACCAGGGCCGGCCGGTTGAACGGCTCCGTACGATCGAAATAGGCCGCATTGATCTCGTTCAGCACCATCCAGGTCAGCGCTTCCGGTGGCGTCTGTGCCGTCGCCGGCGCGGCCGTGGCCAGCAGAAGGACCGCGCTGAGCGCGGGACCGAGGGGTTTCATGGCCGAATCTCCAGCTGAACAGCCCCAACCCTGGACCCGGCCCCGGCGTCCCGATCCCTCCGGTTTCTGACGGGCAGGACAAGGTGTGCCCTTATCCTTCCGCGGGATCGCCGCAGAGGCGCCACAATGCGTAACCGCATCGACACACCTGCCACAAGCCGCTGTTTTATGACGGGTTTGTAATAGCCCAGCTGGGATTGCCACTGATAGCGGGACGGTATGACGGCGCGACTCCCCGACGCCGCCCGCAAAGGAAAAAACATGAAGTCTCTTCTCCTCGTCACCACCGCGATCGCCGCCCTGGCCGCCGCCCCCGCCCTCGCCCAGGACGGCCCGGCCGGCTCGATCGGCATCGACTACACCGACTCCAGCATCGACACCCCGCTCGGCGATGCCGACCTCGAAAGCTGGTCGCTGAACGGCCTCGCCGCCGATGTCACCAACACCGAGTTCCTGGGTGACGACGACACCGCCGGCGCCGCTTCGGTCGGCCTGTCGCGGATGTTCGGTTCGGACACGCGCCTGGGTGGCTTCATCGCCGCTTCTGACGCGGGCGACGACACGGCCTGGACCGGCGGCTTCCGCGCCCAGAAATACCTGGCCAACTCGACCCTGACCGGCGTCGTGGCCTACACGGACGTCGACGGCGTCGAGATCTGGACGGCCGGCGCTGACGCCGCCTTCTACGTCACCCCGAGCCTGCGCCTGAACGCCGGCGTCACCTATGACTCGGTTGACGACGTTGACCTGGACGCCTGGACCTACGGCGTCGGCGCTGAATACGACATCGGCGCCACGCCGTTCTCGGTCACCGCCGGCTACGCCCGTTCGGACCTGGGCGACCTGGATCTGGAAGTCGACAGCTTCAACGTCGGCGTCCGCTACTCGTTCGGCGGCAACCAGCAGTCCCGTGACCGCGCCGGCGCCGGTGCGGCGAGCGTGGGCATCGGCTCCCTGCTCGGCATTCTGTAAGCCCAACCGGCTGACAGTCTGACAGACGGAAACCCCGGCGGAGCGATCCGCCGGGGTTTTTGCTGTGCGCCTGCCCCGCAGCGGGCAAGGAAAAAGGCCCGGAGGGTTCCACGCTCCCGGGCCTTCTCACTCGCGGCGGCTGAGGGGGATCAGCTGCCGATGCGAATATCTCCGCTGCCCGCGATGGAGCGGCTGACCGCGCCGGTGGCCCGGGCGATGGTCACGTCGCCGCCGCCGGCGATGGAGACATCAACATCTCCGGCCACGCCGCCGAAATTCACATCGCCCGAGCCGGCGATGCTGATGCTGACGTCAGGGCTGGTCCCGTCCCGGACAATGACATCGCCTGATCCAGCGATGGACACGTCGAGCGGGCCGTCGATCCGGGCCACGGCGACGTCACCCGAGCCGCCAATGGCGATCTCAAGGTTACGGGTCGTGCCCGCCGTAACCGAACCGGACCCCCCGATGCTGATGTCGAGCGAGGAGGAGCTTCCGGTGCGAATGTCTCCCGAGCCGCCGATGCTGAGCGACACGGGCCCCTCCGTATTGGCCACGTTCCAGTAGCCGCAGCCGCTGCTGCCGAGCTCGACGGACGACGCGCCCCGGCCGACCGAGCCGAACACGGCGCCCGAGGCCGAGACGTTCACCTGCCGCGGCGTGCGAATGACGATCAGCGGGGCGTCGGAAATATTGATGCGGCCAAGGTCGCGGACCTCGACCGAGGCACCGTCGCCGGGACGCTGGGCGTTGTCGGGACCGGAGCGGCACTCACGGATGCCGTTGCTCCGGTTGAGGAAGCCGCGGCGGCGCAGGCCGCCGTCGATGCGGACCTCATTGCCGACGCGGGTCACCTGGATGGCCGGCAGGCCGGACGCGCCCTGTTCGACCTCGACCGCGATGTCCGTGCGATCCTCGACGATGACGGCGACGCGGGCGACGGCGTGCTCGATTTCGACTTCCGGGCCGTCCTTGGCGAAGGCCGGGGCGGCCATGACGGCGACGGCGGCGACAATGGCGGACGTGATAACAGGTTTCATGACACGGGTTCCCTCTCCGGACTGTGCCCGAAAGGTGCGACCGCCCCGCCGCCAAGTCACTTTAAATCGAGGTCATGACCTCGTTGTAAGGAACGGCCCGCCGCGCGCTCAGCCGCGCAAGGCCCCTGCCCCGTCCGCGACGCCGACTTCCGGTTCGAAGTCGCGCTCGAAGCTTTCCAGCCGGCTCTTCAGCGCCCCCGCCCGCTTCAGGGCCAGGGAGGCGGCCCAGCGGGCGGCCAGCTCGGGCGTGGCCATGCGGTCCGTCATGCGCGGACGGGCACCCCGACTGCGCAGCACGGCGTTGGTGAACAGGGCCCCGTTGCGCATGCGCGACGTCCAGGTCTGGAAGTCCATCGACAGGGAGACGCAGAACCGGTCGAGGTTCTCGACCCGGTGCGGCGCATAGATCGGCCAGGTCAGGGCCTGGCCCGGCTCAAGGTCCACGATCCGGGCGTCGGCCTCGAAGGCGCGGACATAGGGCAGTTCCTCGGTGGTCTGGCGCGAGACCACCTGTTCCATGTCGACCTCGGCCAGATGGGCCTCGTCGCCCGGATAGACGAAGATCCGCTTGCGACCGCGCATGTGGAACAGGACCACGCCCGCCGCGTCGAAATGATAGGGCACCCGCGCCTTCGGCGACGACAGGATCAGCTGGCCCGCGTTCTTCACCGCCCGCAGGCCCGGATAGGCCGCCTGGACCTTGCCGAACTCGGCCATGGCCGCGGCCCACAGTTCGGGCCAGCCGGTCTCGACCGACCGCAGATTGACCCACAACCGGCCCTGCTGGATCGCCGCAAGCAGTTCGGCCCCGTCCAGCCTGCCCCGCGCGCCGGTGCGCAGCGAGACCTGACCCTCGTCGTCGTAGTCGTACAGGTTGATGTCGAACAGTTCGGCCGGATAGCGGTCCAGCACGGCAGCCAGCGCCTCGTCGGACGCAAAGCCCTGCTCCACCAGAGTGTGCGGGTGGACCCCGGCCTCGGCGATCGGGCCGGCGTAGCGGGTGCGGGTCTGGATGTTGCTTTTCATCTGTCTCAGGCCGGAACGCGGTTGGCGGGCGTGCGGACCTTTGCAAGAGCGGCGCCCGCCGCCTGCATGGCCCCCTTCATCCGGGCGGCCGGCGTGGTCTCGCAGGCCTCGATGGCGGCCCAGCGACGACGCACGCTGGTGCGCAGGCGTTCGCCGCGCCCGCCGCCGGCCAGGTTCAGCGCCCCGACAGCCGCCTGGCTCATGGTCGCACCGAGGCCGGGCCTCAGGACCACCGCCTCCCGCGCCAGCTTGAAGCCGTTGCAGAAATATTTCTTGTAGTGCTCGCCCTCGAACCCGAAGTCGAAGGTGCGGTAGCCGCGCGCCGCGGCCAGACGCATGGTGTCGAGACTCAGCAGGATGCCCGGCGAGCAGCGGGCCAGGCTGGGCTCATAGCCCGGGAACCAGAAATGATACTGGTCCCCCGCGTGCAGCGAATACTCCACCGCCGTCAGCCGGTCGCCGGCCCACAGGGCGGCCATTGAGGCACCGAAGCCGGCACCGTCTTCCTTGAGCAGGGCGTGCAACAGCTCTGCGGTCCAGCCGCAGGCGAAGATGTCATGCCGGCCCGTGCGCCGGTACTGGTCGCGCTTGAGGTCGATCAGCCAGTCCAGAAGCGCCGGATCACGCAGGTCCTCCTCCACCCGCACGGGACCCAGTTCGGCCTCCATGCTGCGACGGGCGCGTTCCTTGTCCTTGAAGAATTTGCCGTGGGTCGCGCGCCGTTCGGCGTACCAGCCGTCATAGCCGGCGTCGCCCAGCTCGACCTGCACCGTGCGGCGATCCTCGCCCAGCGCGGTGGGCCCGACCCAGGCGGTGAGGTTCAGCCGGGTGGCGTCCAGCACTCCGGCGGCCTCCTCCAGCGAGGGCACCCCACCGGGGAAGGCGATGACCCCGTGGTAGTCGTTCATCGGCGCCGCCAGCGGCTGCATCGCGCCGCCGCGCCGCTGGTGCGGGAAGAAGCCGACGGTCTCGCCGCCGCGCGAGAAGATCGCCACCGCCGCCCTCGGGCTGACATGGCCGGCCACCCGGGCGAACTCCGGGCGGAAGTAGGGACTGGCCAGCGCGGGGTTGGCGGCCAGCATGGCGCGCCACGTCGCCCACTCCGCATCGCCAAGCGTGTCGATCCCGACGATGTCTACCTTCAGCGAAGTCATGCAGCCGTCCTTCGGCGCCCCGTCACGGACCGCCCTTCCCGCCCAACCTGACACAGCCCCCGTTTCAGGCCCGTGAGCGTTCATGGTGAACGAAGTCTGTCCGGAGCCTTGGCGCGGGACGGGCGTTGCCTTTGCAGACCATTCAACGGAGCTCCCATGTCCACGCCCGGCCGACCCGACAATCGCGAAACCGAGACGGAGGACCAGAGGACGCCCGCCCGCGAAGGCGAGCCGCCGCATCCGGCGACGGAACCCGAGGGTTCGGAGGGCTCGTCCAACTCCGGCGAGACCGCCACGGACCCGGCGACGGGCAAGCCCAACCCCTGAAAGGCGTCCGGCGCCGCGATCGTGCTGGAACAGGCGGCGAGGTCAGGGGTTGGGACCGGACCTCAACCGTCCGGAATCCCATGTCCTTTCGCCTGATCCTCGCCTCCGCCAGCCTGATCGCCCTTGCCGCCTGCCAGGCGCCCGCTCCCGAGCAGCCGCCTGAGGCTGCCGCGCTGCAGCCGGTTCTGACCGCCGCACAGATCGAGGCCGGAGTCCCCCGTCCGACCTTGCGGCCTGCGACCCCGCCGGCTGAGGGCGCGCCGCCGGCCGCCCATGCCCCCGACGCCGGCATGGTGCGGCTGCAGATCCTGCTGGACCGCTCGCGCTTCTCGCCGGGCGTGATCGACGGTCTGGGCGGCGAGAATACCCGTCAGGCCCTCGCCGCCTGGCGCCAGGCCAATGGCCTCGGCGAAAGCGGCGACGCCGACGCCGCTCTGGTACAGGCGCTCGCCGCCGCCGACACCGCTCCGGTCATGACGCAATACACCCTGACAGCCGCCGACCTCGCCGGGCCGTTCAGCCCGCCCGCCGGCGCCGACCTGGCCGCGACCGCCCGCGCAGGCACGAACTTCACCAGCGCCCTCGAACGTCTGGCCGAGCGCTTCCATGTCACCGAAGCCCTGCTTCAGGGTCTGAACCCCGGGGTCGACTTCCGGCGCGCCGGTCAGGTCCTCGTGGTCCCCGCCGTCAATGATGCGCCCCTTGCGGGGGTCGCCCGCATCGTTATCGACAAGACCGAGCGCTCGGCCCGGGCCTTCGACGAGGCGGGAACGCTGCTGGCCTTCTATCCGGCCACGATCGGCTCAAGCGAGCGCCCCGCGCCATCCGGGACGGTCACCGTGGTCGGAGTCGCCCCTGAGCCGGACTACACCTATGACCCCGAACGCGTCAGCTATGACCGCGGCGACGAGCGGATCGTGGTCCCGGCCGGCCCGAACAACCCGGTCGGCACCGTCTGGATCGACCTGTCGCGCGACACCTACGGCATCCACGGCTCGCCCGACCCGTCGAAGATCGGCAAGACCGCCTCGAACGGCTGCGTCCGCCTGACCAACTGGGACGCCGAACAGCTGGCCGCCGGGGTCAAGCCGGGCGTAGTGGTGCGGTTTATCTGACCCACCCCCGTGCGGGCAACGTCGGTCCCTCCCGGACGTTGACTGCAGTCGAGAGGAATTCGCATGACCTACTATTACAGCAAGACCACTGACCGCCCGTTCGAGGAGACCGTCGCCCGCACGCGCGACGCGCTCAAGGCTGAAGGCTTCGGAATCATCACCGAGATCAACGTCACC
>LNFM01004982.1_pt1 | contig 25618 bp, 22 predicted proteins | sample 596031 | NCBI WGS metagenome assembly LNFM01 (sample SAMN04254537, study PRJNA301005) | activated carbon metagenome | isolation source: dual media filters at the Ann Arbor, Michigan drinking water treatment plant | place: USA: Ann Arbor | reverse complement strand
ATGATCCCGCTGACGCTGATCGAGGTGCAGTCCGGTTCGTATCTGGGCGAGGATGACATCGTCCGGTTGGAAGACAATTACGGCCGGGCGTGATGTGAGGTAGACCGGTCCCTGAGATAACTGGGGCATCCGGCATGGACGGTGTGCGGCGAAGCGGTGGTGCAGGCGTGCTGGGGGAGGCTGACCTTCGGCGCGATGCGCGCGATTGGCGCGGCGCTGCCGAAGGCTATGCCACCTGGCTGGCGCAGCACCCGGACGACTGGAGCATCTGGGTCCAGCTTGGCCATTGCCTGAAGGAGCAGGGCGACCCGCTTGCTGCCGTCGCCTCCTACCGCCAGGCCGAACGTGGATTGGTGGAGGATGCGGACCTCCAGATCCAGATCGGCCATGCCCTGAAGCGCGCTGGCGACAGGCAGGGCGCGCGCGCCGCCTATGCCCGCGCGCTGCACCTGACGCCCGACAGTGACCTCGCCTGGCGCGAGGTGGCGACGTTGCTGGCCGAGGGCGGCCTGGCGGAGGCTGCGGCAGAGGAAGGGGCGGGGCTGACCTTGCTCGGCGACCTTTCCGTGGTGTTCGACTTGTCCGACCTGCTGTCCTGGTTTGGCGGCAACCGCGCGCCATCCGGCATCCAGCGCGTGCAGATCGAGATCGTGAGCCCAGCGCTGCGGACGGGCAGTGCGGCGGCCACCGTCCTGCTCGTGGTGTTCGATGCCGATGCGGGAGCCTGGCGCGCGCTACCGCGTGAAATATTCCTACGACTCGCGGCCCTGGCGCGAGCAGGCGCCGATCCGCTGGACATGTCCTGGCGCGAAGCGGTGGGATTGGCACGCGAGGCTGTAGCGACCGCCTCGGAATTCATTTTCCCGCAGGGCGCTTGGCTGGTAAATCTCGGCTCGTCCTGGTGGCTGCAGGACTATAATCTGGCGCTGCGCGCAGCGAAGGCGCGACACGGGCTGCGCTATGCCGCGCTGGTGCATGATTGCGGTCCGCTTGTGGTGCCGGAGCACAACACGCCTTCCATGATCGCGGAATTCGCTCGCTGGTTCGCAGGACTTGGCGCTCATGCCGATGTGCTGCTGGCGGTGTCGGAGGCGACGAAAAAGGACATCGAGGTGCTGCGCGCCAGATTGCTTCCTGGACAGCCGGCGCCGCCCGTCTCGGTCCTGCGGCTGGATGCGCAGCCGGTGCGGGTGCCGCCTGCCTCGCGTCCGCATCCTGGAGCTGAGGCGCTGGTCGGGCGGCCCTATGTGCTGTTCGTCGGCACATTGGAGTCACGCAAAAACCACCTGTTCGTGCTGAACGCCTGGCTTGCGCTGACCCGCAAGCATGGTTCAGCGGCGTTGCCGCTGCTGGTGCTGGTGGGGCGCCCCGGCTACCTCGCCGATCCTGCCATTGCGCTGCTGCGGAATGCGCCGGCGCTGCGCGATGGCGTTCGGCTGCTGGTGGATGTCCCGGATTCAGCGCTGGCCGGGCTGTACGAGGGCGCTCTGTTCACCCTGTACAACTCCTTCCACGAGGGCTGGGGCCTGCCGGTGACGGAGGCGCTATCCCACGGCAAGACGGTGCTGGCACCGGACCATAGCGGGCTGCTTGAGGCAGGCCTTGGCCTTGCCCAGCACTTCCGTCATCAGAGCGAGCCGGATTTCATCGACGCCGTAGAACGGCTGGCGTTCGACCCTGCCTACCGCCAGGCGCGGGAAGCCACCGTGCGGGCGGGGCTGAAGCTGCGCAGCTGGGGACAGGTGACGGATGATCTGCTGGCGCGACTTGCCGAGGCGCCCCCCGCCAAGACCTCCACCCCGCTGGATGCTCCCTTGGGCGCCGTGCACCGCCTGGCCGAGATCGCCGCGCCGCTGCCCAGCCGTGAAATGGCCCTCGCCGACCTGCTGCGCGCCGGGGAGGGGTGGCACGGCGCGGCAGCTTGGGGTTGCTGGACGCGCCCGGGCCGCGCCTTGCTGCGTCTGCCGCTGCCGCCCTCTGCCAAAGGGACGCTGCGCGTGCACCTCATGCTGCAAGCCCCAGCCCAGACGCAGCGGGTGACGCTGACCACCTTGGGGACCGAGCCGCTGGTACTGGATCTCGCCGCTGAAGCCCGCGCCGTGGCGGCGCTCGAGGTGCCGGTGGGCGGCAACGGCCAAGTGCTGGAACTCTCCATCGAAGCAGAAGCAGCGTCGGAGAGCGCCGAACCCGGTGCGCGCGAGGTTGGCATTGGCGTTGTGTCCGTGATGGCATGTGCGGCGGAGGATCTCGGCGCGCGGCTGGCCTATCTGGAACGTCAACGATTCATCTGGCCGGAGCCGGTCTGAACGCGCCGCGGATTCAACCGAGGGCGCGCCAGCCAATATCCTTTCGGGCGAACCCTTCTGGCCAGTCGATCGCGTTCACTGCCGTATAGGCGGCTTCGCGCGCCGCCCTGAGGCTGACGCCACGTGCCTGCATCGCCAGTACGCGGCCGCCCGCAGCGCGGATGGTGCCTTCTGTGTCACGGGCCGTTCCAGCGTGGAAAATCAGAACGTCGGCAGTGGAAGCGGCTGCCGCCAATCCACGTATTTCTGTGCCGCGACGTGGCGTGCCGGGGTAGCCCTCGGCGGCCAGAATGACCACCAAGCTGTGCGCTGGGTCCCATTGCAGTGCCAAGCCATCCAGGCTGCCGTTGGCCGCAGCATACAGCACGGGCAGCAGGTCGGATCGGAGCAGGGGCAGCAGCGTCTCGCATTCCGGATCGCCGAAGCGTACGTTGTATTCGATCAGCCTGGGACCGCTTGCTGTCAGCATCAAGCCAGCGAACAATACGCCGCGGAAGGGCGCTCCACGCCGCGCCATTTCCGCCAGGGTCGGGCGAATAAAGCGGGCCATCACCTCGTCCCGCAGCGCATCCGTAAAGGCGGGGGCGGGGCTGTAGGCGCCCATGCCACCAGTATTCGGGCCGGTGTCGCCATCGCCGGCACGTTTGTGGTCCTGCGCGGCACCGAAAGCCAGCGCCTCCGAGCCATCGCAGATCGCGAAGAAGGACACTTCCTCGCCTTCCAAGAATTCCTCGATCACGACGGCGGCGCCGGCGGTGCCGTGGATGCGATTTTCCATGATGGCGGCGATGGCCGATTCGGCCTCCGACAACGTCATCGCCACCACCACACCCTTGCCGGCGGCCAGGCCATCTGCCTTCACCACGATGGGCGCGCCTTTCTCGCGAAGATAGGCGCGGGCGGCCGTGGCGTCCTCGAACCGCGCCCAAGCGGCAGTGGGCACGCCGGCGGCATCCGCCACCTGCTTGCAGAAGGTCTTGCTGCCTTCGAGTTGGGCTGCGGCGGCGGAGGGGCCGAAGCAGGGGATGCCGACGGCGGCGCAGGCATCGGCGAGGCCCAGGGTCAGCGGTGCCTCCGGTCCAGCCACCACCAGGTCTATGGCGTTGTTCCGGGCGAAGGCGGTGAGAGCGGCAATATCCTCCGCCCCGATCGCCACGCATTTGGCTACCGCTTCGATGCCCGGGTTGCCCGGCGCGCACCACAGCTTCGTCAGCTTCGGCGACTTGGCGATCGCCCAGCACAGTGCATGTTCCCGGCCGCCGCCACCCACCACCAGCACCCGCATCACAATCATCCCCGCCCGGCTTCCGCGTCGGGGGGCGCATAGCATAGGGTCCGCCCATGGACACGACGCCCGCCCCAACCACAAGCAACGTTCCCGAATACGCGGTTTCCGAGATCGCCGGCGCCGTCCGCCGCACGCTGGAAGGCACCTTCGGCCGTGTCCGCGTGCGCGGCGAGGTGTGCGAGGCCAAGCGCTACCCCTCCGGCCACTGGTACCTTTCGCTGAAGGATGAGAACGCGAAGCTGGAATCGGTGATCTGGAAGACCACCGTGCCACGGCTGGCCATCCAGCCCGAGAATGGCGTCGAAGTCATCGCCACCGGCCGCATCACCACCTATGCGGACCGTTCCAAGTACCAGCTGGTGATCGACCGTCTGGAATTCGCCGGCGAGGGCGCACTGCTCGCCCGCATTGAAATGCTGCGGAAGAAGCTGCTGGCCGATGGCCTGTTCGAGGAGGATCGAAAGCGGCCCCTGCCGCGGCTGCCGGTGGTGATCGGTGTGGTCAGCAGCGAGGCCGGCGCGGTGATCCAGGACATCCGCACCACCATCCTGCGGCGCTTTCCACGCCACGTGATCCTGTGGCCGGTGCCGGTGCAGGGGCAGGGCGCAGCCGAGCGGATCGCGGCGGCCATCGCCGGCTTCAACGCATTGCTGCCGGGCGGGCCGATCCCGCGCCCGGACGTCATCATCGTGGCGCGAGGCGGTGGCAGCCTGGAGGATCTGATGGCCTTCAACGAGGAGGTGGTGGTGCGCGCTGCCGCCGCCTCCGCCATCCCGCTGATCTCGGCTGTCGGGCATGAGACGGATACAACGCTGATCGATTTCGCCTCCGACCGCCGGGCGCCGACGCCTACCGCGGCGGCGGAGCTTGCGGTTCCGGCGCGAGCCGACCTGCTGGCCGATCTGGCGCAGCGGGAAGCACGGCTGCGCGGCGCCATGGTGCGGCAGTTGCGGGCGGCCGAGACCGTGCTGCTGCGGCTGGACCGCCGCTTGCCGGATGTGCCCGCCCGCGTCAGCGATCTGCGCCGCCGTCTGGACGAGGCGGAGGAATGTCTTGCCCCGGCCCTCGGTGCCTTCGTCCGGCTGCGGCATGAAGCGCTGGCCCGCCTGCCCATGCCGCACCCCCGCGCCGGCATCGCCGCCCGCCGCGCGACGCTGGCTCTGCTGGATGGGCGGAAGGGGGCAGCCTTTGCGCGGCTGGCCCAGCGCGCCCAAGGTGCCCGTGCCCTGCAGGCCTTTTCCGCGGCGCCGCTTTCTGCCCTGATGCGGGAGAAGGCAGCGAAGCTGGCTGGATTGTCGGCGCGGCTGGAGGCCGGGTCCTATCAATCCGTGCTGTCGCGGGGTTTTGCCTTGGTGCGCGACGCGCATGGCCAGGCGCTGACCCGCGCCGCGCAGGTCGCGCCAGGCGCGAAACTTTCCATCGCTTTCGCCGATGGCGATGTCTCCGCAACCGCGGAAGGCGAGGCCCCGAGGCGCAGCCGAACCCCCAGGGCGCCGCCGGCGCAGGAGACTCTGCTTTGATTTCTCGTCGTCTCGCGCTTGCCGCCCCCGCCTTGCTGATGGCTTGCGCACGTCCTGTCTCGGCGCAGTCCATCACCTGGAACGGCGTGGCCACCCAAGGCGGGCTGCTGCGTGGCCAAGCGCCGCCCGGCACCCGGATGGAGCTGGATGGCCGCGCAGTGCGCGTTGCGTCGGGCGGCGAATTCGCGGTGGGCTTCAGCCGCGACCAGGACGAAAGCGCCACGCTGGCCATCACCCACCCGGATGGGCGGCGGGAGGATAGGCGCCTGCCGGTGGCGAAGCGGGAGTGGGACGTCCAGCACATCACCGGCCTCCCCAGCGGCATGGTCAGCCCGAATGCGGCGGCGCTGCGGCGCATCAGCCGCGAACGCGCGCAGCTTGCTGCGGCGCGGGCTCTGGACAATGCCGGCACCGGCTTCACGGCGGATCTGGCCTGGCCGGCACGCGGCCGCATCAGTGGCATCTTCGGCAGCCAGCGAATCCTGAACGGCCAGCCGCGCCAGCCGCATTACGGGCTGGATGTCGCGGCCCCCACCGGAACGCCTATCCTTGCTTCCCTGCCGGGGCGGGTGACGCTATCCGGCGATTTCTTCTTCTTCGGCCAGATCTTGGTGGTGGATCACGGGCATGGCGTGAACACGCTCTACGCGCATCTTTCGGAACGCCTAGCGCGTGAGGGCCAGGTGGTGGAGCGAGGAGAGCGGATCGCGCTGATGGGCGCGACCGGCCGCGTCACCGGGCCACATCTGCACTTCTCGCTCTCCTGGTACCAGACGTTCCTCGATCCGCAGCCGCTGCTGCCGGCGCAACAGGGATGACGATGATGGGCTTCGCGCACTACCCGTCGCTTGCGGGCAAGGTGGTTCTGGTGACCGGTGGAGCGTCAGGCATCGGGGCGGCAGTCGTGGAGGAATTCACCCGCCAGCATTCGCGCGTCGCCTTCCTTGATTTCGACGAGGCGGGCGGCCAGCACGTGGCGCGGGAGACCGGGGCGCTGTTCCTGCGCTGCGACCTGCGCGACATTGCGGCACTCCGTGGCGCCATCACCGAGGTCGCAACACGGCTGGACGCGGTGCAGGTGCTGGTGAACAACGCGGCGCGCGATGACCGCCATGCGATGGAGGCTGTCGAGCCCGATTACTGGGACGAGCGCATGGCGACCAATCTGCGCCACATGTTCTTCTGCGCTCAGTCCGTGGCGCCGGACATGCGGAAAGCCGGCGCCGGATCCATCATCAACATGGGCAGCGTGAGCTGGATGAACGCGCAGGGGGGCATGCCTGCCTACACCACGGCAAAATCCGCCGTCCGTGGCCTGACTCGTGGCCTGGCACGCGACCTCGGCGTGGACGGCATCCGGGTGAATGAGGTGGTGCCCGGCTGGGTCTTCACCGAGCGGCAGGAGACGCTGTGGGCGACGCCAGAGGGAGTGGCGCGGACACTGGAAAAGCAGTGCCTGAAGCGCAAGGTGATGCCGCCGGACCTGGCGCGCATGGTGCTCTGGCTCGCCGCCGATGACAGCGCGATGGTCACGGCGCAAAGCTTCGTCGTGGATGGCGGCGGGGTCTGAAGAAAAACCCCGGCGGATCACTCCGCCGGGGCCTTTGCATGGATCCTGTGGCGTTGCCGCCTTCAGCCTAGTGACTCGCCGCCGCACTGGCGGTGGCAATGATCCAGGCCGCGGAACGGACGCCCGCATTGATACCATGAGACACTGGATCACCTCCTTTCGGTCGTTGATGGGTGGTTAGGATGATGGGGAGGCGTCGCGGAGAGTGCAAGCAAAGTTTCGTCGTCAGACGCGACCCTCTCGCGCCTGCGCCCGTAGCAAATGCTTCTGGATCTTCCCTGTGCTGGTCTTTGGGAGTTCAGCGAAGACCACATGGCGGGGAACCTTGAAGCTAGCGAGCTGTCCCTTGCACCACGCGATCAGATCCTCAGCTGTCGCCGCGGCACCCGGCTTCAGCTCGATGAAGGCACAGGGCGTCTCGCCCCATTTGTCGTCGGGCCTTGCCACCACGGCGGCCACGGCCACGGCTGGGTGCTTGTACAGCGCGTCCTCGACCTCGATGGACGAAATGTTCTCGCCGCCCGAGATAATGATGTCCTTGGAACGGTCCTTCAGCTGGATGTAGCCATCGGGGAAGGTCACGGCGAGGTCGCCGGTGTGGAACCAGCCGCCGGCGAAGGCTTTCTCGGTTGCGGCGGGATCCTTCAGGTAGCCCTTCATCACGACGTTGCCGCGCATCATCACCTCGCCCATCGAGGTGCCGTCGGCCGGAATTGGCGCCATGCTGTCGGGATCCATGACCATGAGGCCTTCCAGGGCAATGTACCGCACGCCCTGACGTGCCATCAGCGCCGCCTGGTCCGACGCGGGCTTCGCATCCCAGGCGTGGTTCCATTCATTGACCACGGAGGGGCCGTAGCACTCGGTCAGGCCATAAACGTGGCAGACCGCAAAGCCAGATTCCTTCATCGCGCCCAGCACGGCCTCCGGCGGCGGTGCACCGGCGGTGACGAACTGGACCTGATGCGGCAGGGGCTTCTTCTCCGCCTCGGAGGTTGCCAGCAGCGTTGCCATGACGATTGGCGCGCCGCACATGTGGGTCACGCCTTCCGCCGCCATCAGCGCCCACATGGCATTGCCGCGGACGGCGCGCAGGCAGACATGGGTGCCGGCCTGTGCCGTGATCGACCACGGGAAGCACCAGCCATTGCAGTGGAACATTGGCAGCGTCCAGAGATAGACCGGATGCTTGCCGATGCCGGCGGACAGCATGTTGCCGATAGCAAGCAGCTGGGCGCCGCGGTGATGGTAGACGACCCCTTTTGGCCGCCCGGTCGTGCCGGAAGTATAGTTCAGGGAAATCGCGTCCCACTCATCGGCGGGAAGGGTCCAGGTGAAGGTTGAGCTGCCTTCCGCGATCAGCGCTTCATAGTCCGTGGCGCCCTCAAGACGGTTGGCACGGGCCGTGTCGCTGGCCTCGCCGTCGTCCACCTCCACGAGCATCGGCTGCACCCTGCACTGGGTCAGCGCCATGCGGGCGAGGGGAACGAACTCCCGATCCACCACAAAGACCTTCGCGTCACCATGGTCGAGGCAATAGGCGATGGTCCCGGCATCCAGCCGCGTGTTGAGCGTGTTCAGGACGGCGCCCGACATCGGCACACCGTAGTGACATTCCAGCATCTCCGGGATGTTCGGCAGCAGTACCGCCACCGTGTCTCCACGCACCACGCCGCGCTTCGCCAGCGCGTCCGCCAGGGCCACGCAGCGCGCGCGGAGTTCGCGGTAGTTGCGGCGTACCGCACCATGCACCACGGCTGTGTGCTCGGGGAAGGTTGTGGCCGCGCGTTCCAGGAACAGCAGCGGCGTCAGCGGCTGATGGTTGGCGGGGGTGCGGGGCAGGGCATCATAGTCGGTCGCAGCCATTCCTGGAATCCTTGTGGCCTTCTGGGTGGGCCTACTGGGTGGTTTCAGCGGTCTTGCCAGACGGGGCTGCGCTTGGCGAGGAAGGCACCAATGCCCTCCGCCGCATCGGCCGCCAGCAGATTGTCGGTCATCACCGCCGCGCAATGGGCGTACGCCTGATCCAGCGGCAGGTTGCGTTGGCGGTAAAACGCCGCCTTGCCGAGCCGGACGGCATGCGCCGATCGCGCGGCGATCTGGCTGGCCGTAGCCATGGTCGCGTCGGTCAGTTCTGCCGCCGGCACCACGCGGTTGACCAGGCCAATCCGATGCGCCTCCGCCGCCGGCACCATGGCGCCAGTCAGGAGCATCTCCAGCGCCGGCTTGGCTGCCACGGCACGCGACAACGCTACGGCCGGAGTCGAGCAGAACAGCCCGATATCGACGCCGGGTGTGCAGAATTTGGCGACCTCGCTGGCGATTGCCAGATCACAGCTCGCCACAAGCTGGCAGCCTGCGGCGGTGGCGACGCCTTGAACCTCTGCGATGACGGGCTGGGGCAGAGCGACGATCGCCTGCATCACTGCAGCGCAGCGCTGCATGGCAGCTGCGTAGAAGCCGCGGCCTTCATCCTCATCATTGCGATGCGCGGTGATCTCCCGCAGATCATGGCCGGCGCAGAAAACGGGGCCCGCGGCCGCGAGCACGACGAGCCGGACCGCCTGGTCCTGTGCGATTTCGTCGAGCGAATGCAGCAGCGCGCCGAGCATGGCGAAGGAAAGGCTGTTTCGGCTTTCGGGGCGGTTGAGCGTCAGTCGGGTAACGCCGGACTCGCTGTCCTGCCGCAACAGCAGGGGGGTGGTGCCATCCGGCATGGTGAGTGTTCCTTCACTGGCCAATCCGGTGCGCAGCCTGCGCCGGGGGCAGGCCGCCGCGCAACTGCCGGTCATGGCAGGGTCAATTATCGCCGCAGCCGGCTACGGGGTGGCGCTGGGGTGCAGAACTCCTCAATGTGCCGCCGTGTTCACCTGAACCAGCCGCCGGCGCCGAAGCTTCGGCCGGCGGGGAGCATGTCGGGCTTCCAATCAGGCCGCGGTGGACGTCACCGCCACAACGGCGATACGCCCGATGTCATCGCCAGACGAAGCTGTTGAGATTGCAAGTCGGCTGCCGCCGTCGTTCGGAGGCGCGACCATCTATGTAGACGACCCGGATATCAACGGCGCAGGTCACACCGGCAGGCAGGGACACGGGGACGCGCTGGCCTGGCCGCATCACCTGCGTGCCCAGCCGGTCCTGCCCCCAGCCGCCGTCGGTGGCGAGTGAGACATAAAGCTCCCGAATCGTCGCATTTGTGCCGTTCACAAAATTGAAGGATGGGTTCATCACCGCTGGCCGGGTCGGCGCAACCTGGGCACCGGCGCCAGCCCCACCGCCGCGGCCGCCAAAGACGATCTGGCTGATCCGGCACGCATTCACCTGCATTCGCGTGGCTTCGCCGCCGCCCTGAAACATGACGCGCAGGTCCAGCACGCAATCACCGAAGGATGGGACCACCCAGACCCGCTCCCCGTCTGGCAGCACGGAGGTGCCGAGGATGTCTGGGCCCCAATTGGAGACGCGTGATGACGAGACATAAGCACGTTCAATGGTTCGACCTGTTTCATTGACCAGCCAGAACCGGTTCTGGGCCTGCGCTGAGCCGGCGGCCACGAGGCCGGCAAGCAGCGCGAACAAGCCAAGGACGTGGCGACGCATCAGACACTCTCCCGTTCTCAACTCAGAAAACGAAACGTAGCCGGCATGGTGGCACGGTCGGGTGAACAAACGTCCACTTTATGTCGCAGTATTTCAGGCAATACGTAAGCCTGGTTGCCGCTGTGGCGTTGGGGCAACGCTGCTCGACGCGCGCGCAACGCTGCTGCGATGCATCAAGGCCGTTCTGGCGAAGCGCAGTGCAGGACTGCTAGAGTCGCCGGCATGATCTGGTCCGTCCCGCCCCGTCGTGCCCTTCTGCTCGTGGCTGCGCTGCTGTCCGGCTGTGCCGCTGCAGGCACACCCGGCCCCGCCACAACCGCCGCGGCGGAGGCCGCAGAACCGGAGGGCGTTTTCGGAAATTACCTCTCCGGCCGCTTCGCGCAGTCGGAGACCGATACGGAGGTTGCCGCTGATCGGCTGCTGGCAGCCCTGCAACGAGACCCGAATCAGGGTGAACTGCTGAGTCGTGCCTTCGCAGCCGCCCTGCTGGACGGACGGCCCGAGGCGCTACGCCTGGCTCGCCGCCTTCCGCAGAACCAGGCTGCCGCGCTTCTGCTTGTTGGTTCTGATTCCTTGGCTGGTCGGTGGGACCGGGCAGAGCAGCGCATCCGCGCGCTGCCGCGGCAGGGACCGGCGCAATTGCTCCAGCCGCTTCTACTTGCCTGGGTGCAGCAGGGCCGTGGCCAAACCGATGCCGCGCTGGCCACCCTGCGCCCTCTGGCCGAGGCCGGCCGTCTGCGCGGCATCCATTCGCTGCACATGGCGCTGATTGCAGACCTCGCCGGCCGGCCGCGGGAGGCGGAGCGGGCGATCCGCGTGGCGCTGGCGGAAACGCCCGATCCTTCGCTGCGCCTTTTGCAGATTGCCGCCGCCGTCTTCACCCGCAGCGGGCGCGAGGGTGAGGCGATGGCGCTGGTCGATGGGCTGGCCCGCGCGCTTGGCGATTATGCGCTCGCCGCCAGTAACCCGGCGCAGCGCCGCGCCCTGCTGGAGACCCGGCCGGTTTCCTCCGCCGTGGAAGGCATTTCCGAATCCTATCTGACTCTCGCGGTGGCGCTGCGCCAACAGGGCGGCGGCGATGCGGCGCACATACTCGCCCGGCTGTCGCTACGGCTGCGCCCGGAATTTGCGCCGACGCTCCTGCTGATCGCGGAAAACTACGCCGAGGAGCGCCATCCGGAAACCGCGCTTCGCGTGCTGGACGCGGTGCAAGGCGGTGACGCGCTCGCCCCCGTCACCGCGCTGCGCCGCGCCACGCTGTTCGACCGCATGAACCGGGTGGAGGAGGCGGAGGCCGCATTGCGCGGGTTGGCAGCGGACCTGCCGGAGCAACCACAACCGCTTGTCCGGCTGGGTGATCTGCTGCGGATCCGCAGCCGCTTCCCGGACGCTGTGCAGGCCTACGATGCCGCGCTCGCACGGATCCCGACACCGACTGCGACCGACTGGCCGCTGTATTACGCGCGCGGGATCGCCCATGAGCGCTCCGGCAACTGGCCCCGCGCGGAGGCCGATTTCAAGCGGGCTCTGGAGCTGGCGCCGGAGCAGCCCTATGTCCTGAATTACCTCGCCTATACCTGGGTCGAGCAGGGCCGGGACCTGCCGGAGGCGCGCCGCATGTTGGAGCGGGCTGTGGCGCTGCGGCCGAATGACGGCAACATCGTCGATAGCCTCGGCTGGGCGCTGTTTCGGATGGGTGACATTCCCGGCGCCATCGCAGCCCTGGAGCGAGCGGTGGAACTGGAACCACGGAACTCCGTCATCAACGATCATCTGGGCGACGCATACTGGGCTGCTGGCCGGCGGCAGGAAGCCCGGTTTCAGTGGCGCCGCGCCCTGGGGCTGGAGCCGGAACCGGCGGAGTTGGGCAAGCTCACCAACAAGTTGCGCGACGGGCTGCCCGACCCGCCGGCCACGACAGCGCAGAGCCGCGATTGACACCGCATGATCCGGGTTTCGCCCCGGCCAAGGTGAACCTTTATCTGCGCGTAACGGGGCGTCGCTCAGACGGCTTTCATCTTCTGGACAGTCTGGCTGTATTTGCTGGCGTGGGCGATCGCGTATCTGCCGTGCAATCAGCTTCGCTGGCCCTGGCGCTGGATGGGCCGGAGGCGGAAACATTGACGGCAGAGCCGGATAATCTTGTTCTTCGCGCCGCCCGCGCGCTGGCAGCGGCGGCCGGATGCCCGCCTCGTGCCGCGCTGCGTCTGGAGAAGCACTTGCCGGTCGCCTCCGGCATTGGGGGTGGCTCCGCGGATGCCGCGGCGGCGCTGCGCGTGCTCGCCAAGCTCTGGAGAGTCGGGATCAATCTGGACGTGATCGCGCAAGCGCTGGGCGCCGATGTCCCGGTTTGCGTCGCCGGCCGCCCGGCGCGGATGCGCGGGGTTGGGGAGCTGCTATCTCCCGTACCGGCGCTGCCGCAGTGTGGCCTGGTGCTGGCCAATCCCCGCCTGCCCCTGGCGACGCCGGACGTATTCCGCGCCCGCGCGGCCGGCTTTTCGCCGCCGGCTTGCTTCCCGAATGCCTGGGCGGATGCGGCGGCTCTGGCCGCGTGGCTGCGCCCGCTGGACAATGATCTTCAGGCTGCCGCGACAGCGCTGTGCCCAGCGGTTGCCGAGGTGCTGGAGGCGCTTTGGGCGCAGCCAGGCTGCCTGCTGGCGCGGATGAGCGGTTCTGGCGCCACCTGCTTCGCGCTGTTTTCTTCGCCGGCGCATGCGGCCAAAGCGGCTTCTACATTGCCGGCCAAATGGTGGCGTTGGGGTGGCGCGCTCAGCGCTTGAGCCATGCCTTCAGCCGCGCCGGCGCCTGCACCATCTCCGCCTCCGCTCCGCAATAGCTGAAGCGCAGAAAGCGGTGGCCGCGCTCGCGGTCAAAGTCCACGCCGGCGGAGGCGGCAATGTCCGCGCCTTCCAGCATGCGGGCGCAGAAATCGAGGCTGTCATTGCTGAGGTGCCCGATGTCGCACCACAGGTAGAACGCGCCATCGGCGGCGGCAATGCGGTCAAAGCCTGCCTGAGGCAAGCCTTCCAGCAGCGCTGCGCGGGCGCGGCGGTAGCCGGCCTTGTTGGCCTCCAGCTCGGCCGTGCAGTCGAAGGCAGCCTCGGCGGCAACCTGTGCGATGTGCGGGGCGCTGATGAACAGGTTTTGGGCCAGGCACTCCACCGGCCGGCACAGATCCTCCGGCAGCAACAGCCAGCCGATCCGCCAGCCGGTCATGCAGAAATACTTGGAGAAGCTGTTCACCACGATGGCGCTGGCGCTGAACGCAGCGGCGCTGCTTTCGGCGACCGCGCCCCAGGACAGACCGTGATAGATCTCGTCCGAGACCAGCCGCACACCTCTCTCGTGGCACCAGCGGGCGATCGCTGAAAGCTCCTGAGGCGCCAGCATGGTGCCGGCCGGATTGCACGGGCTGGCGACGATCAGTCCGGCGGGCAGGGGGTCCAGCTTCTCAAGCATCGCCAGCGTCGGCTGGAAACGGGTGCTGGCATCGCAGGGCAGCAACTGTGGGACCATCCCGAGCGCGGTCAGGATGTTGGCATAGGGCGGGTAGAAGGGCGCCGCCATGGCGATGCGGTCGCCCACATCGAAGGCCGCCAGGAAGGCCAATGGGAAGGCGCCGGAGGCCCCCAACGTCACAGCGATTCGCGCCGGCGCCACCGTCACGCCGTACTGGTCCAGGTAATGCCGGGCGATACGGGCGCGCAGCGATGCCAGGCCGAAGGCCTCCGTATAGCCCATCGGGCGGCGCGATTGCAGCGCGCGGATGGCGGCTTCCTCCGCCCCACGCGGCGCGCCATTGCCGGGCTGGCCGACCTCCATCCGCAGCACGCCGGGGGCGCCTTCCGGCAGGCTCGCGGCCCGCGCATTGGCCGCTGCGATCACGTCCATCACCAGAAAGGGCGGCGCTTCCGCCCCCCTCCCAACCTTCAGCGCCACGCCGTCAACGATCCACCGCACCGGCGGCGAGGCCAGCGCCGCGCGGGTCCGTCAGCGCCAGACAGGTGGCCGCGTCGCCCGGCAGATAGCGCGGGCAGGACAGCAGTTGGGTGCGCCCCGGCTCTGGTGCCGAGCCGACCGCCTGTGCGGCATTCACCCCGCCCATCACCTGCGACAGTGGCAGCGCGACCGCCATCGGCGCCGCCTGCTGGCCGCTGCCGGCGGCGGCGGCGCGGAAGGCGCGCAGATTGGGGCTGTGCACCAGGCCAGCCGAGAGCAGCGCTGGCTGCACCTGGCCAATGCCCGGCGCCGCGGCCAGAAGCACGCCGGTCCCGGGGGCGATGCGGCCGGTGCCGAACAGATTGTTCATGGTGAAGGCGCAGGTCACGGCCATCCCGTCACGATCGACCACGGCAAGGCCGGTCGAGGCCGGAAGCAGCCCCAGCCCGATGGCCGGCAGATCCGCAGCAGCCAGTAGCGCCATTGGCTCCCCGCCACGCGCCCGCCAGGCCGCGGCGACCGCTTCGCCTCGCGCCGCTGCACCAGGTGCGGCGGTGCCCGTCTGCAGCGCCGCGAAGGTCGCCGCGGCGGCCAAGCCGCCATCGGCCGGCGGCGGAAGGAAGGATACCACATCATTGCCAAGCCGCGCCTGAAGCGGCTGCACGACCCGGGGTATTGCCTCCCGCATTTCGGGTACGGTGAGCATGCCGCCGGCGCTACGGGAGGTTTCCTCCATTCGTCGGGCGAGCGCGCCCTGGTGGAGATCACCCACTCCGGCGGTCCGCAGCGTAGCGAGTGTACCGCCGAGGTCGACCTGCGTCATCCGCGCCCCGGCGGCTAGCGGCTGGCCGCCGGGGCCAGCGAAAGCGGCGGCGGCGCCAGGATCAGCGAATAGCGGCCCGGCGACGGCGGCGAGGTCGGCGGCAAAGGCACGGCTGACCTCCGTGCCGAATCGCGCGGCCTGTTCGGCCGGGACGATCAATTCCTCGAAAGGCCTGCGGCCGGCGCGGGCATGCAGGGCAAAAAGGCCGCGGGCCATGAGTGGCAGGGCAGCCGGCCGATCGGCGCCTGCTGGTTCAGACGTGCGTGGGCCAGGCGGGAAGACAATGGCCTCCACCTCATTCCGGCTTGGTACATACAGCAGGCATGCCCCGCCGCCGCCGAGTCCAGCGCGGGAAGGCAGGGTGACAGACAGCGCAAATCCCGCTGCCACCGCCGCATCCGCCGCAGATCCGCCGGCCGAGAGCACGTCGCGCGCGATCAACGCCGCGCGGGGTTCCTCCGCCGCGACGCCGCCAAGAAAGCCGCGCACGAAGCCTTCCTGACCGGCCTGGACGCTGGAGGTGGTGCCGTCATAGCCACCGCAGGCTGCCAGAAGCGGCAGCAGGGCGATCGCGGCGAACCCGCGTAAGGGGTAGCGGGCGTTACAAGCCTCGGGGTGGGCCGAGGGCACCGATCGCGCTAGGCTGGCCGCCATGTCGCGCCCCCTGGCCTTTTCGATCGCCGGCACCAAGCTGGTGGTCATCCTGGTCGTCCTCGCCCTTCTCGTCGCGCTGGTCGCCCCCGGATCGGCCGCGGCGCAGCAGGCCTCGCAGCGGATCGTCACCATCCGGGATGCGGAGACCGAAAACCTGGTCCGCCGCCTGTCGCACCCGCTGTTCCGCACGGCGGGGGTGGATCCCGGACTGGTTCGGATCACGCTGATCCAGAACCGCGCCATAAACGCCTTCGTCAGTACCGGCAACCGGCTGTTCATCCACACCGGCCTTATCCAGCAGGCCGGATCGGTGCGGGAGCTGATCGGCGTCCTGGCGCATGAGACCGGCCACATCGCCGGCGGGCACCTGGCGCGGATGCCGGATGAGATGCGCGCGGCCATGCTGCGCTCCGTCGCCGCCATGCTTCTGGGCGGCGCGGCGGCCGCAGCCACCGGCGAATCCGGCGCCCTTGTGGCCGGCATGCTGGGCGGCCAGGCCAGTGCCATGGGCGAATTCTACGCCTTCACCCGCGCCCAGGAACAATCGGCTGACCAGGCGGCCGTCACCTATCTGGACAGGCTCGGCTGGTCCTCCCGCGGCATGGAATCCCTGCTGGAGAAGCTGCTGGAGCAGGAATTGCTCGCGGTTGGCCGGCAGGACCCCTATTTCCGCACCCATCCGCTGTCGCGCGACCGGCTGGAGTTCGCCCGCGAGCATATCTCACGCTCACGCCACGCGGATGCACCGGTGCCGCCGGGCTTCGAGGAAGGCTTCGCCATGGTGCGGGCGAAGCTGGATGGTTTCATCGACCCGCCTGCCATGACCTGGCGCCGCTACCCGCCCACCGATGGCTCCACGCCCGCTCGCTATGCCCGCGCCATCGCGCAATTCCGGTCCGGCCGCATCGCGGAGGCGGTGGCGATGGTGGATGGGCTGATCGCGGAGGCGCCGAACAGCCCCTGGCTGCACGAGATGAAGGGCCAGATCCTGTTCGAGGGGCACCGCCCGGCCGAGGCCCTGGCCCCCTATGCCACGGCCAGCCGCCTGGCGCCGGATGAACCAATGATCCGCCTGAGCCATGCCCGCGTGCTGATTGAAGTCGGCCAGCCTGCCCAACTGCACCACGCGGTGGCGGAGCTGGAGGCGACGCTGCGGACAGAACGCGACAGCCCCTTCGTCTGGCGCCAGATGGCGGTGGCGCAGGGCCGCCTTGGCAACATGCCGCAGGCTGATCTAGCACTGGCTGAGGAGGCGCTGCTGCTGGGCGACCCGCGCAGCGCCCGTACCCTGGCCACCCGCGCCGCCGCCGCCTTGCCGGCCGGCCCACAACGGCTGCGGGCGCAGGACCTGCGCAACGCTGCCGAGCCTGAAAACCTGCCGCAACGCCGATGAGGACTTCCATGCGCCGTTTCATCCGGGCCGCCGCCCTGCTGCTGGCCCTGGCTCTGCCCATTACCGGCTGGACCCAGGGCTTCACCCCCGCCCAGCGCGCTGAGATCGTGGACATCGTCCGCCAGGCGCTGCGTGAGGACCCCTCCATCCTGCGCGACGCCATCGGCGGGCTGGAAGCCGCCGAACAGGCCGCCCGGGCCACGGCGCAGCGGGAGGCGATCGGCGCGCAGGAGGCCGCGCTGTTCCGCGATGCGGCGGACCCGGTGAAGGGCAACCCGCAGGGCGACGTGACCCTGGTCGAGTTCTTCGACGCCCGCTGCGGCTACTGCAAGCAGCTGCACCCGACGATGGAGGCGTTGATCCGCCGCGATCCCAATCTGCGCGTGGTGATGAAGGACCTGCCGATCCTTGGCCCAAACAGCGTACTGGCTTCCCGCGCCCTGCTCGCGGCACAGAGGCAGGGTGGCTACGGTCGGCTATACGATTTGCTGATGGGGCTGCGCGGCGAACCGACGGAGGCGGTACTGCGCCAGCAGGCCGAACGCGCCGGGCTTGATTGGGCCAGGCTACGGCGGGACATGGACGACCCGGCGGTGGCCGCACGCATCCAGGCAAATATGGTGCTGGCACAGACGCTCGGCATCGAGGGCACGCCGGCCATGGTTATCGGCCGCACCCTGGTTCCCGGCGCCGTTGATCTGCCGACGTTGGAGCGGCTGGTGGCCGAGGCCCGCGCCGCGCGCTGACCCCGCGGGCGGCCGCCGGCCTTGACCGGCCCCGCCCCGCGGGCAAGCGTTCTCCGACGAAAAAATTAGTCGGGGAAAACGCCATGAAAATGCAGATCGCGCTAGCGTTCGGCCTACTGCTGACTGCGGGCGCTAGCTGGGCGCAGGACCGCTACCCATCCCGCGCCGTGCAGATGGTCGTGCCCTATCCGCCCGGCGGCAACACGGACCTCATGGCCCGCGCGCTGCAGCCGGAACTCAGCCGGGCGCTGGGGCAGGCGGTGGTCATCGTCAATCGCGGCGGCGCGGCGGGCACCATCGGCGATGCGCAGGTCGCCCGCGCGGCGGCGGATGGCTACACAATCGGCATGTCGCCAAACAATCCGCTCACGGCGCAGCCGCATCTGCAATCCCTGTCCTATTCCATCGACAGCTTCCGCTTCGTCTGCCTGGTCTATGACAACCCGCAGGTGCTGGTGGCCGGGCGCGGCGCGCCGTTCCAGGATTTCGCCGGGATGATCGCCCATGCGAAATCGGGCAAGGAGGCGCTGGTCTATGGCTCGCCCGGACAGGGCAGCACGCAGCACATCCTGATGGCGGCGCTGCTGAAGGCGGCGGGGGTGGATGGGCTGCACGTGCCCTTCACCGGCGCCGGGCCGATGGCCACCGCGGCACTCGGCGGGCAGATCCAGGTCTTCGTCGAAAGCCCCTCCATTCCCACCAACAACAACCTGCCCATGCTGGCGGTGTTTGGCAGCGAGCGGATGCCCGCTTTGCCGCAGGTCCCGACGGTGACGGAACTGGGCCACCCGATCGAGGGAAGCTCGGCCGGCGGGCTGGTCGGCCCGGCCGGCATGCCGGATGCCGCCGCCGCAGCGCTGGAGCGCGCCTGCGACACCGCCGTCGCCAGCGACAGCTTCCGCCAGGCGGCGGAGCGGCTGAACGCGGTGCCGCGCTACCTGCCCGGCGCCGCCTTCCAGGCCCGCTTCGCGGCTGAAAGCACGATGAACCGGAAGGTGCTGCGCGAACTGGGCCTGGCGCAATAGCGCGACATCGATTTGCGCCCATTTCCGTGCCGTATAGAATGCGGGAAGGGAGATATTCACGAATGGGGGCCGATTCCGATGCGGTCGGGTTGTTGGCGCGACTGGTCGGCTTTGACACCACCAGTGCACGCAGCAACCTGGACCTAGTCCAGTTCGTGCAGGCCGAACTCGCCCGGCATGGCGTGGCCTCCCGCCTCGTACCGGACGCGACGGGCCAGAAGGCGGCGCTGCATGCCGTGATCGGCCCGGCGGTGTCGGGCGGCGTGGCACTTTCGGCGCATGCGGACTGCGTGCCTGTGGAGGGCCAGGACTGGGCGGCAGACCCTTTCGCGCTGCGCGAGGCCGATGGACGGCTGATCGGGCGCGGCACAGTGGACATGAAGGGCTTCTGGGCCTGCGTTATGGCGGCGGTGCCGGGCTTCGCCGCGCGCCAGCTGGCGCGGCCTATCCACCTGTGCCTGTCCTTCGACGAGGAAACCACCTTCGCCGGCGCGCCCCTGCTGGTGGACAGCCTGGCCCGGCACGGCCCGCCGCCGGCGCTCTGTATCGTGGGCGAGCCGAGCCGCATGGCGCCCGTGGTGGCGCATAAGGGCTATGCCTCCTGGGAAGTGGAGGTCACCGGTCGCACCGGCCATTCCAGCCAGTCACACCGCACCGCCAATGCGCTGGAGGCGGCGGCGGAGGCGGTGGTCTTCCTGAAGACCGCGGCCCGCCGCTTTGCCGCGGAGGGCCGCCTGGCGGAGGGCTTTGAGCCGCCCTTTACCAGCATCCATACCGGCACCTTCCGCGCCGGCAGCATCCTCAACATCGTGCCGGATCTCGCCGAATTCGTCTTCGAGGTGCGCGCCGTCCCCGGCGACCAGGCGCAGGCGGTGCGGGATGCATTGGCCGATTACGCGCAGGACGTGCTGCTGCCGGACCTGCGGGCCCGCGCGCCGGAGGCAGAGTTCCGCATCCGCCCGCGCTGCCTGGCGCCGGCGCTGAGTCTTGATGCCGCGCATCCGCTGGTCGCCCTGGCGCAGGTATGCGGCGCCGTGGGGCCGGTTGGGCGTATGCCCTTCGCGACGGAGGCAGGTGTGTTCCAGGATGCGGGTATCGCCACCCTGGTCTGCGGCCCGGGCGACGTGGCGCAGGCGCATCAGCCGGAGGAGTGGATCGCCCGGGCCGAACTCGCCGCCTGCTGCGCCTTCCTGGACCGGCTCGGTGACAGGATGGCGGCGTGAAGCCCTCCTCCGCCGTCCTGGCCGGCCTGCCGCCGCTGACCGTGCACCTGCCAAGCCCGGAGATCGGCCCCTGGCGTGCCGGCAATACGGGGCTGCCGGGGGTGTGGCGCTTCGCGGCGGCGGAGGCCGGGCCGCATCTGGTGGTCACGGCCGCGGTGCATGGCAATGAGATCGCCGGGGCGCTGCTGCTGGCGCGCTGGCTGCGGGACGGGCTGCGGCCGCGGCGCGGCACGCTGACGCTGGTTTTCGGCAATCTGGCGGCGCTGGAACGCTTCGACCCGGCGGACCCCACCGCCAGCCGCTTCGTCGATGAGGATCTGAACCGCATCTGGGCGCCGGCGCTGCTCGCCAGCGGGCGGCGGTCGGTGGAGCTGGACCGGGCGCGGGCGCTGCAGCCCGTGATGGCGCAGGCGGATGTGCTGCTGGACCTGCATTCCATGCTCTGGCCATCCGACCCGCTGTTCCTGTCCGGCCCCAGCGCCGAGGCGCGCCGGCTGGGCCAGATGCTCGGCACGCCGCCCCTTGTGGTGGCCGATGATGGCCATGCCGCCGGGCTGCGGCTGATCGACCACACCAGGTTCCGAGAGGGTGCGACCGCGCTGCTGCTGGAGGCCGGGTCGCATTGGCAGACGGCGACGCTGGTGCAGATGGAGTACAGCGCCGCGCGCCTGCTGCGGCAATTGGGCATGGTGACGCCGGATGCACCCCTGCCGCCGGATGTGGCGCCGGCGATGGGCCGCCTGGCGCGGGTGACGCGTACCGTCACGGCGACCACCAGCGGCTTCACCTTCCTGCGCGATTTCCGGGGCGGGGAGGTGGTGCCGCGACGCAATACGCTGATCGCCCTGGATGGGGAGGCGGAGGTCCGGACCCCGCATGATGACTGCCTGCTGGTGATGCCCAGCCCGCATGCCATGCGCGGCCATACCGCGGTGCGCCTGGCGCGCTTCGAGGGCCAGGTTTCCTCCGACCCCGTCTTGCTGTAGCCCCGCGCGGGATCGAAATCGCTTGGGGGCCGCACATGGCGCGTGAACTGACTGTCGCAATCGCTGGCCTCGGCGCCATCGGCCTGCACCTGGCCCGCGCACTGGATGCCGGGGTGGAGGGGCTGCGCCTGGTGGCCGTGGCAGCGCGGGACCAGGACAAGGCGCGGGCGAACCTCGCCGGCTTCCGCACCACACCGGCGCTGGTCGGCCTGGCCGAACTGGCGCAAGCCGATGTTGTGGTGGAGGCCGCGCCGGCCGCGATCTTCGAACAGGTCGCCATTGCGGCGATTGAGGCCGGGCGCGTCTTCGTCCCATCCTCCTGCGGTGCGCTGCTGCCGCGGATGCATCTGGTGGCGCGGGCGAGGGAGACTGGCGCACGAATCATCGTGCCGACCGGTGCGCTGCTCGGGCTGGATGCGGTGCGGGCGGCGGCAGAGGGGGAGGTGGCCTCCGTCACCATCGAGACGCGCAAGCCGCCGCGCGGGCTCGTGGGCGCGCCCTATCTCGACCAGCACGGCATCGACGTGGCGGCGATTACCACGCCGACGCTGATCTTCAAGGGCAACGCCTTCGACGCGGCGCAGGGCTTCCCGGCCAATGTGAATGTGGCGGCGGCGCTGGCCCTGGCGGGCATCGGGCCGGAGCGGACGACGGTGCAGATCTGGGCGGACACGACCGTGACGCGCAACACCCACACGATCCGCGTGGAAGCGGCAAGCGCGCGGCTGACCATGACCATCGAGAATGTGCCGAGCGAGGAGAATCCCCGCACCGGCAAGATCACCCCGCTGTCGATCCTGGCCTGCCTGCGCGGCCTGACCAGCACGCTGAAGGTGGGCAGCTGAGCCTTTGAAAGCGGATCTTGGCCGATTCGCCCTCAAGCGCCGGCGGGGCCATACGGCCCCTTGGCTCGCGGCATAGGCCGCGGCGCCCGTCCGGGCGCTCGCCCGCCCATGCCGGGCAGCAGGTCGCACGCTGCCGGGTCAGCCCGTCTCACGGCCGGAACCAACGCACCGCGTTGATCAGCGTGATCAGCCCCGCCGCCACATAGGTCAGCGCGGCGGCGCGCAGCACGCGCCGGGCCTGGGGCAGGTCGGCGGCGGGCAGGTAGCCGCCCTGCTCCAGCACCGGCAGGGCCTTGCGGAAGCTGGCATCCAACTCCACCGGCAGGGTCACCGCATGCACTGCGAGCCGCCCGGCGAAGAGCACCACCACCAGGGCCAGTTGCGCCGCGATCAGGGACGGGGATCGCGCCGCGGCGAAGACCAGCGGCATGGAGATCAGCACCAGCTGGCCGATGCGGTCGAGCGGCGCGATCATTTGGATTAGCGCCATGCGCCGCTGGAAGCCCGGCTCGCCGCGGGCGTGCTGCACGGCGTGCGCCACCTCATGCGTCGCCACCGCGACCGCGGCGACGGAGCGGCCGGAGAAATGCGGCGGCGTCAGGCGGACGATGCCGGCGCCGGGGTCGTAATGGTCGCCTGCCTCCGACTCCTCCACCTGGACATGGTGCAGCCCGGCCTCATCCAGCAAATGCCGGGCGAGTTCCCCGCCCGTGCCGGGCAGGTCGGTCCGTTCCGCCTGCGCCACCCGCAGAACATGCTGCACCCAGAGCTGCGGGCCGAAGATCAGGGCCAGCAGCAGGATGCCGCCGAGGATGATGAGGATGGCCATGCCGGCAGGATATCAGACGACGGGGCTGCGCCCGCCATCGACGTTGATGGCCGTGCCGGTGACGTAGCCGCCCTGGTCGGAGGCGAGGAAAGTGGCCATGGCGGCGAATTCCTCAGCCTTGCCGATGCGGCCCATCGGCACCGCCTTGCCCTGCTCCGCCTTCCAGTCCTCCCACGAGATGCCGCGCGGGTCGGCGGCGTGGCGGCGCACCCATTGATCGCTCTCTATGATGCCGACCAGCATGCCGTTCACCAGGATGCCATGCGGTGCACCCTCGCCGGCCAGGATCTTGGTCAGCGCCATGCCTGCGGCGCGGGAGACGGCGGTGGGGGCGCCGCCGGCGGCCGGGGCCTTGGCGCCGATGTTCAGCACGTTGATGATGCGGCCCCAGCCGCGCGCCTGCATGCCGGGCCAGACGGCGCGCGTCAGCCGGATGGCGGCGAACAGCTTCAGGTCGAGATCGGCCTGCCACAGCGCGTCATCCACCTCCATGAAGGGGCCGCGTTGGCTGGTGCCTGCGTTGTTCACCAGGATGTCGATGGGGCCGAGCTCGGCCGCGGCCTGCGCGGCGGCACGGGCGCAGCCTTCGGCGGTGCCGACATCCGCCGCGATGGCTGCGACCCGGGCGCCCTGGAATTTGCCGAGGATCCGCGCGCGGGCCGCCTCCAGCGCCTCCGCGCCACGGGCGACCAGCGCCACGGCGGCGCCGGATTCGACATAACTCTCGGCGATCGCAAGGCCGAGGCCCTTCGACCCCCCGGTGATTTTTCCTGGACGTGTGGGCGAATGGGCGATCGACGGGGCTCGAACCCGCGACATCCAAGACCACAACCTGGCGCTCTACCAGCTGAGCTACGACCGCCACACGCCACATACCGGGCAACCGCCCGGGCGGCGGGTGATACGGCGAGGCGGGTGGTCGCGTCAACCGGGGGAGGCGGCGGTGGCGAGGTCCGCGGCGCCGAAAGCGTCCGGCAGCAGGGCGGCGAGGGTGGTTTCCCGCATGGCGCCATCCGCCGCGCGCATCACCACGCGCAGCGCCCCATCCGGCGAGAATTCGGACAGAACCTGCCGGCAGATGCCGCAGGGGGATAGCGCGACGCCGGCCGGGCCGGCAATGGCGATGGCCTGGAAGCGGCTGTGCCCGGCGGCGATGGCGGCACCCACCGCCACGCGCTCGGCGCAGATCGTGGCGCCGTAGCTGGCATTCTCCACATTGCAGCCGGGCTGGATGGTGCCGTCCTCGCATAGCAGGGCGGCGCCAACGCGGAAGCTGGAATAGGGCGCATGCGCCCAGGTGCGAGCCGCCTCCGCCATGCCCAGCAGGGCGGCCGGGTCCATCAGCCGGCGGCCACGCGGGCCTCGCCGCTGCGGGTGGCGAGCCAGGCTTCCATCCGCGCCAGCGCCGCGTCCAGCACCGCATCGCCCTTGCAGAAGGCGAAGCGGGCGTAGTGGCTGGGGGCATCGGCGGAGGAATAGAAGGCGGTGACGGGAATGGCGGTGACCTTCGCTTCCACCGTCAGGGTGCGGCAGAAGGCCACGTCGTCGCCGTTGAAGCCGAGCGGGCGGAAATCGGTGGTGATGAAATAGCTGCCCTGGGTCGGCAGCACGCCGAAGCCGAGCCGCGCGAGGCCCGCCGCCAGCCGGTCCCGCTTCGCCTGCAGGCTGGTGGATAGGCCCTCGAAGTAGGAGTCGGGCTTGGCCAGGCCGACCGCGATGCCGCGCTGCAGATTGGGCGCGGTGGTGAAGGTCAGGTTCTGATGCGCCTTGGTGACATTGCCGGCGAGCGAGCGATCGCAGGTGACGTAGCCGATCTTCCAGCCGGTCAGGCTGAAGGTCTTGCCGGCCGAGCCGATTCGCATGCAGCGCTCCCGCATGCCCGGCAGGGTCATCAGCGGCACATGCTTCCAGCCGTCGAAGGTCAGGTGTTCATAGACCTCGTCGCAGATCGCGTAGCAGTCGTGCCGCTCCAGCAGGTCGGCAATGAAGGCGAGCTCGGCATGGGTGAAAACCTTGCCGGTCGGGTTCATCGGGGTGTTGAGCAGGATGGCCTTGGTCTTCGGCCCGAAGGCGGCGGCCAGCTCGGCGCGCGGCAACTCCCACTTCGGCGGGGTCAGGCGCACCAGCTTGGGGATCGCGCCCAACAGCTTCACCACCGGCAGGTAGGTGTCGTAGAGCGGCTCGATCAGCACACATTCATCACCAGGGTTCAGTACCGCCATCAGGCAGGCCGTAATCGCCTCGGTGGCGCCAGATGTGACGATGACCTCGGCATTGGCATCCACCTCCAGCCCGTAAAAGCGGCGGTTATGCGCGGCGACGGCGGCGCGCAGGTCCGGATGGCCGGACATCGGCGGGTATTGGTTGCGGCCGTCCTTAAGCGCGGCGGCGGCCGCCTCAATTACATCCTCAGGCCCGTCGTAATCCGGAAAGCCCTGGCCGAGGTTGATCGCGCCATGTTCCGTGGCAAGCGCCGACATCACCGTGAAGATGGTGGTCCCGGTGGCGGAAAGCAGGTCGTTCTGGGGCTTCAAGGGACGGATCTCTCGGAAGGGCTTACGGCGCGGCAATCATGATGGGGGGCGATGGGCGAGGGCGCAACATGGCCTAGTGGTGCTGCCCATTTTATGTGCTGGTTGCCTGTGATATGATCGTTTTGGACGCTGGCCCTGCCAGAATCCGCGGCCTGCGCCGTTGCCCGGATGGCACGCGCCATGCAACACGGTGGGGAACCGGGCAGTGGCCCGGCTGGGGGGATCAACGCTTGCGTCGGGCCGTCCGGCCGGCATGCGGAGCGACGGAGCCGATGAAGAAGATCGAGGCGATCATCAAGCCCTTCAAACTCGATGAGGTGAAGGACGCGTTGCACGA
>LNFM01006027.1_pt1 | contig 25620 bp, 20 predicted proteins | sample 596031 | NCBI WGS metagenome assembly LNFM01 (sample SAMN04254537, study PRJNA301005) | activated carbon metagenome | isolation source: dual media filters at the Ann Arbor, Michigan drinking water treatment plant | place: USA: Ann Arbor | reverse complement strand
TTATGGACAAATTGATTTACGCAATCCCGGCTATGGGAATTATTGGTTTGCTTTATACCTGGATCAAATTTAGATGGGTAGCAAAACAAGATGCGGGAACCGACCGCATGAAAGAGATCAGCAAATATATTGCTGAAGGTGCGATGGCCTTTTTGAAAGCTGAATGGAAAGTGTTGGGCTACTTTGTGGTGATAGTTGGTATTCTGCTGGCTGTAATGGCGCAGGCGAACCCTCACTCCCACTGGTCAATCGCTATTGCTTTTGTAATTGGTGCTGTGCTTAGTGCAGTGGCTGGTTATATTGGTATGAGAGCGGCAACGAAAGCCAATGTTCGTACGGCACAAGCGGCCCGTACCAGTTTAAAGAAAGCATTGAACGTATCATTTACCGGAGGTGCGGTGATGGGTGTTGGTGTGGCAGGTTTGGCGGTGCTTGGTTTGGGTGGATTGTACATTGTATTAAAACAACTGTTTGCCCCGGATGCTGCGATTGGTGATGCAGAAATGCTGAAAACAATTGAAGTGCTTACTGGATTTTCATTGGGTGCAGAATCAATAGCCTTGTTTGCCCGTGTAGGCGGCGGTATCTATACCAAAGCTGCCGACGTAGGTGCTGACCTGGTAGGTAAAGTGGAAGCAGGTATTCCTGAAGACGATCCCCGTAACCCGGCAACTATTGCTGATAACGTTGGTGACAACGTAGGTGATGTGGCTGGTATGGGTGCTGACTTGTTCGGATCTTACGTGGCTACGGTACTTGCTACAATTGTATTGGGACAACAAACCACTGTTTTTGCAGGTGTAGATATTTTAAATGGCTTCTCTCCTGTTGTATTGCCAATGTTGATTGCAGGTGTTGGTATTTTATTTTCTATCGTTGGTACTTTGTTCGTTCGCATCAGCGAAACGGCGGGTATCAATACACATACGGTGCAAAAGGCATTGAACATGGGTAACTGGGGCTCAATGATCCTTACTGCAATTGCTGCTGCAGGATTAGTGTACTGGCTGTTGCCGGAAGCTATGGAACTGCGTGGTGTAATATTTACCAAATGGGGTGTGCTTGGTGCTATTGGTGTTGGTTTGGTAGTAGGTGCTTTAATGAGCATCATTACTGAGTATTATACAGCGATGGGCAAACGTCCGGTTAAATCTATTATCCGTCAATCATCAACGGGTCATGCTACTAACGTAATTGGTGGTTTGGCAATAGGAATGGAATCTACCTTTTTACCAATATTAGTTTTGGCTGGTGGTATCTGGGGTTCTTATGAGTGTGCCGGATTATACGGTGTAGCGATTGCTGCTGCCGGTATGATGGCTACTACGGCTATGCAATTAGCGATTGATGCTTTCGGTCCTATTGCTGACAATGCAGGTGGTATTGCTGAGATGAGTGAACTTCCAAGTGATGTAAGAGAAAAAACAGACGTATTGGATGCCGTTGGTAATACAACTGCTGCTTCAGGAAAAGGATTTGCTATTGCTTCTGCTGCATTAACAGCATTGGCTTTGTTTGCAGCTTTTGTTGGTGTGGCCGGTATTACAGGTATTGATATTTATAAAGCGAATGTGTTGGCCTGCTTATTTGTAGGTGCAATGGTTCCGTTCATCTTCTCTGCCTTGTGTATCCGTGCAGTGGGAGAAGCAGCGATGGCGATGGTAGAAGAAGTTCGCCGCCAGTTCCGCACTATTCCGGGTATTATGGAAGGGACAGGGAAACCTGAATATGATAAATGTGTTGCCATCTCTACACAGGCGTCTATTAAGAAGATGATGTTGCCGGGTGCTATTGCTATCATCTCTCCATTGATCATTGGTTTTATGCCGGGTCTTGGTGCAGAAGCATTAGGTGGATTTTTAGCTGGTGCTACAGTGAGTGGTGTATTGATGGGAATGTTCCAGAACAATGCTGGTGGTGCCTGGGATAATGCCAAGAAATCATTTGAAAAAGGTGTTGAAATAAATGGTGAGATGTTCTACAAAAAATCTGAACCACATAAAGCATCTGTAACGGGTGATACAGTGGGTGATCCTTTTAAAGATACTTCAGGTCCGTCTATGAACATCCTTATTAAATTGATGTCTATTGTTTCATTAGTAATTGCACCGAGTCTGGCGCAGATCGCTGCGAAGAAAAGTGCAACGGTGGAAGTAAAACAAAATAAAATTGAAATAAAGGCTAAACCAATCGCTGCGGTAAACAAAGCGAATACGGTACAGTATAAATAATTTTTTACAGGACTACGCCAAGGCTTTGTCCTGCAAGTAAAGATCTTAATCAGAACCATTACAAGAAGTCCTGCTGTTTCTACAGTGGGGCTTTTTTTATGGGCTAATCAAATACAAATGACCTTTTAATTCTTCACGCCAAACCCGAAACCCGTAACTAGAAACTCACACACATGCATCCCGCAGCATCTTCATATACACTAAACCCTTTTCTCTTGCGAAATTGATATTGCGTTCGGGAATGTTTTCAGGAGATGTGTAATGTTTCAATGCTTGGTCGATACTTTCTTCCCGTAACAAATGCAGCATGGGGTAAACCGAGCGGTTGGTATAGTTGGCGGCATCTGTTGCTGATGAACCTGCAAATAAATAATGTGGATGAAAACTGGCGACTTGATAAATGCCTTCGTATCCGTTTTTCTTTAATAGTGTTTCTGCTTTGTCCACCAGATCAAGGTATTCATTAAAATCGCTGAAGGAATTGGGAAGGATGAGAAAACTCGTTTCGATGGTTTCATTATTATCTAACCGTTGTAATTCTACCATAAATGCCGTAAGGCATGATTTTAAATCGCTGCTGTTTTCTACCTGGAAGTGAATGGCTTGTTGTTTTACCACCCGGGCAGCAAAGGGACAGAAGTTACAGCCAACCACCACCTCGTTGATCCATTTTTTTGTTTGTTCAATTGCTTGTTCGGAGGTGGGCATTTATTGTAATAATAATAGGTGTAAAAATAGACGTATCAATTCAATAAATGCTAGCTGTAACCTTTTTAGCCCTGCCCCGTCACACTTGTTAATCCATGTTAAAAAAAACTAAATACCGTTAGGATTTGTTCGTCTTACGAAAAAGGTCGTATATTCGGGCTATAAATCGGAAAACTATGTCAGCACCTAAATTGATAAAGCCTACAGAAAGTGAATTAGAGATACTACAGATCCTTTGGTCAAGGGGTTTGGCTACCGTACGGGAAGTGCATGAAGAACTGGCTAAAACAAAAGAGGCTGGTTATACTACTACCCTTAAGCTGATGCAGATCATGAACGAAAAAGGCATTGTGAAGAGAGACGATTCAATGCGTACCCATGTGTACCAGGCAGCGGTGAACAAGGAAAAAACACAAAAGCATATTTTAGGTAAGATGATCGATAGTTTGTTTGGTGGTTCTCCTACCCAGCTTGTTATTCAAGCCCTGGGTGATGATAGCCATAAGGCAAGCCGTGAGGAACTGGAGAAAATTCAGCAATTACTCGACAGCCTTAAAAAATAATAAACCATGACCAGCGGCCAGGCCAATTTTTTTCAATCCCTGGGTTGGGCTGTATTAAACAGCCTTTGGCAACTTGCATTACTCTGGGTAGTTTACCAGGTTATAACTGCTATGTTCAGCAGCTCAAGGGCTTCAACAAAAAGCTTATTAGCATCATCGCTATTAATGACTGGCTTTGCCTGGTTTGTTTACACTTTTGTTACTGTATATACCAGTAATGCAGTGAATGAGGGTTCATTATCATCAGTACTAATTAATACCCACGAAAATCCTGCCTTAGGCGGTTGGTTAAAACAAATTCTTCCCATAGCATCTGTCTTATATCTTATTCTTTTGGTGATACCCTTACTGGGTTTCATCCGGAATTATCGCTATGTGCAGATCATCCGCAAACATGGCTTAACCAAGATAAATGTTGAATGGAGAATGTTTATTACCAGAATTGCCGGCCAGATGAGCATAAAGAAAAAAGTAAACATCTGGGTTTCAGAACTGGTCTCGTCTCCCGTTACGATCGGATTTTTAAAGCCGGTTATACTAGTTCCTTTAGCCGCAATCAATCATCTAACGCCTCCGCAACTGGAAGCCGTATTGTTGCATGAGCTTTCACATATCAAACGGTACGATTACTTTATCAACCTTATCATTAATTTGATAAAGACAGTATTGTATTTCAACCCTTTTGTAAAAGCCTTTGTAAGAATTGTAGAAAGAGAAAGAGAAAAGAGTTGTGATGATATGGTATTGCAGTTTCAATACCAATCGCATGAGTATGCTTCTGCCCTGCTTACATTAGAAAGAACAAGTCATATTAATAAGCCGTTAGCAATTGCTGCTTGTGTTGAATCAATACTGGGTGTGGAGAAAAAACAATTATTTTCTTTTCAACGGGTGGCGGGTTTATTTACCGGTTTGTTGATCGTATTTCTATTAAATGCTGTTCTTATTATAAGCAAACAACCTTCCGGTAATAAGGTAAACTCAATTGGAGATGTATCATCTTCTTTCAACTTCTTTGATGGGTATGAAAAAGGGGATTATTTACCAGCAGTTGAACCAGTAGTTAATCATATTGCTGATGCCAGCACAAAACGAAAAGATGCAGTTGAAACCGAAAGTTTTGTTGCTGCAGAGGCTGAGCCTATACCTGCTGCATTTCCTATTTCCTATGCTAACTCCGCTTTTAGACAAGCAGGTATTGACATTGTGGAAGAAGTTCCGGAGTTAAAAAAATACCAGGAAGATCAAGTGCAGGTTGCTTTGGAAGCATCAAAAAAAGTATTAGAAAGTGCCCAATGGAAATATGTAGAGAAAACAATGGCTGAGGTATTTACGGAAAGTGAAAAAGAAAAATTAAAAGCTACGTACGAAAAGGAGATCAATAATATCGATTGGAAGGAATGGGAAAACAATCTTCGCCTCGCATATAATAATGTAGATTGGGAAAATGTAAATGCACAGCTTGCTAATGCAGTACAGCAAGTTAGAATTGATAGTATTCAATCAGTTTACCGTCAAGCCCTTTCTCAACTTCAAAAAATAGAAAGTACTCTTATTGAGAACGATGTAAAAAGTATTCCTGATACAGATGTTTCTTTAAAACGTATTGAGCAAGGAAGAAAAGATGCGTTAAGGGCTTTAAATGAAGTAAAAGCTATCAGGGCTAAGAAAATTGTTCGCCTGTAATTCCTTTAACTTTCTTATTTTCTCTTTGCCTCTTCATCCTTTTTTGGTACAAATAATAAATGCCGAACCTGAGTCCGGCATTCAACAATTATTTTTCTTCCGTCTTTTTGTATTAATAACATCTGGGGCATGCCTGGCTGTACTTGTTTCCTAATAAGAAACCAAATACAATTTCATGTGTGCCACGGCTAAAATCATTTAGTTGAGAATTTGCATTGGTTCTATCGAATGCATAGCTAACATTAAATGTGTTTTTTACATTCAACCCAATCATACCAGCATAACCATCCTGGTAACGATAACTTCCACCCAGCCAGAATAAATCCTGATACTGCAACTTCACATTTGCTTCTGGTTGAAATTCCCTGATGGAACTTCCTTTAATATATTTAACCATTAATGAAGGGATCATATTGATATCTTCTGATAACAAAAAGCGAACACCAGCCGTCATAAAAATATGCGGAACAAATTTTCCCTGCTGTAGTATAGAAGGATTATCGTCTACAAAACTGAGTGTTTGCGGTATTACCTGCTGTACAGAAAACCCGGCAAAATAGTCACGGGAATATAACCAAAGTCCTACACCTAAATTAGGTCTCGTTTTAGTAAGCTCACCGGTGAAAGCAGAGCCTAAAGCAGGATCAGAAGGATCTCCATTACCATCAAAGCTGTGTTTGCTTCTGTCGATACTTACTTTAGTAATACCAGCAGAAAAACCGCCAGATAGATTGGTAGTTGCATTCAAACCAAGATGATAGGCATAGGTAGCACTGGCTGTAAGAAAACGAAAACTTCCTGTTTGATCATTTATTATTTGCAATCCAACTCCATGGTGAGGTTCTGCCGCTGTATAATTTCTCCAATAAGCCTGTCCTCTTGGATTTTGTCCCGGCACTTCAAATGATGTAGCAGAAGTAGCATAATCATCTCCTTTTCCCAATGGCGCATGAACAGTTAAGTAAACTGTTTTCGGCGCCCCGTTAATACCTACCCACTGATCTCGTACCGCCATTTTTAAATCTGTATAGTTTTCAATTCCGGTAAGGGCTGGATTAATTATAAATGGGTTGATGACATACTGGGTATAATGCGGACGTTGTTGCCCTATGGCCAGTACACCGGAACAAATCATTGCTGCTGTAATAAAAATCTTTTTCACTGTTTGCTTTTTTTGGCTCAATACTTTTGTTTATCGTATTACATCTACATAACCGGATAACTTACCACGGCCATTTTTAGGATCAATTACATAGTAATAAGTACCTACCGGTACATCTTTTCCGTTTGCTTTTCCATCCCATGCTGTGGCATAACCAACTGAACGGTACACCAACTGTCCATAGCGGTTGTAGATATCCACTGTACAACCCGGATAGCTTTCTAAATAAGCAATTGCCCATCTATCATGCACTCCGTCGCCATTCGGGCTGAAAATATTTGGTATCAACGGATTCTTCAACACTTTTACAAAAACATCATCACTGTCAGTGCATCCTTTATCTGAAGTAACAGTAAGTGTATAAGTTCTGTCCGTAGCAGGGGATGCAATGGGGAATGGTGATGTTGGATCATTTAACCCTAATGCTGGCGTCCATAAATAAGTAATCGTTAAACCAATATTTGAAGCTGGAGTTAACATTACCTGTCCACCTTCTAATACCACTTTATCAGGTCCTGCATTTAAAACAGGATCAGGATAAACTTCAATGGGTTGCTCCAGGAAATTACTGCAACCATTAGTACCTGTATAAGAATAACGAATAACATGTGTACCCACTCCTGCTACTGCAGGATTAAACAAACCAGTAGGTGATACACCATTACCACTAAATAAAGCAGGGCCACCCGGCAATGCATTTACTAATTGTGCCTGTGTTATCTGGAATGCCGGTACATCGGAACAAATACCGGGCACCGGTGCAAAAGCTAGGGTTGGTGTGGCCAGTAAAGTAACATCTCTCTCAAAGGAGCTAATACAATTATCTCCTGTATAGGCTACATACCGGATACGGAATGTTCTGGTTGCAGGAGTACCAAATTCAGCATAGTTGTTAGTATATAATTTTCCGGCAACAGGTGTTGCATCTGTTGTTTTAGCAGTAGGATCATTCAGGTAATCCCAGAATATTTCCAGTTTTGTTATTGCTCCAAAGGCAGTTGTTGCAGCATCCTTAATAGTAATAGATTGATTGGAACAAACGGAGCCCACATTTTCAATAGTAAAATTGGAAACCGGTAAATCGTTCACCGTAAATGTTTTTGACGTAGTGTCTCTGCAACCAGTATTACTGATTACAATTTGCCGTACCGTATAAGGTCCTGCCACTGTAAAATGATGGGTAGGATTTTTTACCGTTGATGTATTAGGATTTGCGCCATTTGAATTTGGGTCGCCGAAATTCCAATCCCAGCCTGTAACAGTTCCAGGGTTAACAGTACCCAAATCAGTAAACTGTGCATTTACATCTGCCACACATGCAAGCGGAGGAGTAAAATCAGCAGTAGGATTTACATTGACTGTAATTGATTTAGAAACCTCAATACTTTCGCAACCTTTATCGGTAGTAACAATAAGTTTAATTTCGTAATCTCCTGCAACTGTATAAATATGTGATGGGTTCTGATCTGTTGATGTATTGGGGTTAGATGATGATGCATTCGGGTCACCAAAATTCCAGGCCCATGATACAATGTTACCAGCACCGGGTACAGATAAATCATTAAATGATATTACCCTGTCCTCACAAATAATGGCTGAAGGCGCAAAGTTGGCTGTTGGTAATGGATTAATAGTAGTTGTGACAGAACCAGTTTGTGGTTGTGCACAAGCACTAACACCACCCTCTTGCACACTTAACAATTGGTACGTAAAGGTTCCGGCCACATTGGTTTGCACCGGCACATTAACAGTATTTGATGGAGCTATTGTAGTTGCTGTATAGAAAGGCGTTGGATCTCCAACAATTCTATACCGGAATTGATAAGGCGATGTACCACCTGCCCCGGTAAATGTTATATTATGCGTTGCTGCATTCAGGCAAACATCTGCGGAGCCAATGATAGTAGCAGTAGGTAATTGTTTTACAGTAACGGCAGCGGTTAAAGAAGCAGGTGTAAAAGTTCGTAAACAACTATTTGTACTGCTTTCCTGAACATCCACTAATTCATAGGTGAATGTACCAGTACCCGTTGTTGGAACCGCAACAGTAACTGTGTTACCAACGGTTGTAACAATCGTTTGAATAGGTCCGCTATTAATTCGATAATGGAAGGTATATGGTGCAACTCCATTGGAACCAGTAAACGTAATAGTTGGCGAAGGAGCATTAACACAAACCTCCGTAGCACCTGTTATGGTAGCACCTGGTAATGGCCTTACCAATACATCAACAAATCCTGTTTGCGCCTGGCTACAGGAAGCAGTGCTTCCTTCCTGAACATTTACTAAAGCATACCTGAAAGTACCTGCAACAGCAGTTGGTACATTTATAGTTCTTGAGTTTCCGGATACGGTTGTTACCGGTGCCTGAACAACAGGTCCCGAACCATTATCAATAGAATAAGTGAAAGTATAGGGTGCTGTACCGCCAGCACCGGTAAATGTAATAGTTGGCTCTGTACCATTTTGACAAACAGTGGCCGCACCAATTACATTGGCAGTTGGTAATGTTCTTACATTAACTGTTCTGGTAGCAGAATTATTTACAGTGGCACAACCTGCTGCGGAAGTAACATTCAATGTTACTGTAAAAGGACCTGCAGTGGTATAGGTATGCGTTGGGTTTTGAATATTACTGATCGGGCTTCCATCTCCAAAATCCCATCTCCATTGTGTAACTGAATTTCCCGGCGCACTACTTCCATCTGTAAAGTTTACTGTAGAACCCAGGCAAACATCCAATGGTGCTGTAAAGGCCGCTTGTGGTTCAGCATAAACTGTACTAAGTGTTTGCGTTCTTGTATCAGTGCAACCTGTGTTGGTAGTAACAGTAAGACCAACAGTAAAAGGACCTGCTGTTGTATAATTATGTAAAGGGTTTTGTGTGTTGGCAGTTCCTGCATCCCCAAAAGTCCATGCCCAGGTAGTAATTGTATTTCCTGCACCCGGAGTGGAACCATCATTGAATTGAGCTGCTCCAACTGGTAAACAAGCAACAGGTAAAGCAAAATCAGCCGTGGGTTTTGGATTTACAGTAATGTTTTTAGTTATAGGTAAGCTAACACAACCAGAGGCTGATGTTACAGTTAATGAAACAGTGAATGGTCCTGCCGTTGCATAAGTATGCGTTGGGTTTTGAACATTACTGATCGGACTTCCATCTCCAAAATTCCATGCATAGGTGCCTCCCGGAATTGCTGTCGATAAATCTGTAAAATTTACAGGACTACCAACACAGTATGGACCTGCATGACTAAAATCTGCAACGGGAGGATTAGTGATTACTACAGTTTTACGGGCTGTATCTGCTACGCAACCAATATCGTTTGTATAAGTAAACTTCACCTCATAAGAACCCGGTGCTGTATACGTATGCGTTGGATTAGCTGTTGTTCCAAAAGGTGAAGCATCGGCAAAATTCCAATGTCTATCGGTAATGGCCCTGGTTGATGTGTTATTTTCTGTAAAATTAACCGGGCTATTTACACAACCAGAAGTTGCAAAATTAAAATCTGCTAAAGGCTTATCAAAAACCTGCAGATCAAATTCAATTTCCTGCACACCGCCACAGCCATCCGGTGTAGGGTTAGTTGCTGTTAATTTAATCGGGTAAGTTCCTGCTACAGTTATTGTATAAGGAGTTGGAATACGATATTGGTGTAATGTTTTTCCGGCAACAACAATTGGTCCTGTATAATAAATACTGGGGTCTGGCATTGAAAAAGTTCCCAGGGTTCCTAAATCCCATTCAATACTTGTCGGCTGGTAAGGAAATGTCATGGTGAAATTGAAAGGGATGTCCTTACAAGCAGCAGGAAAATTAACGGTAGCAGCCGGGTTTTGAACAGATATGTATTGATAGATATCTTTAATATTTGTACCGGCATTGTAACCATATGATTCTGCATCACCATACCCATATGCAATAGCATTAAAACCAGAATCGGATAGAATTGTATGTGGCCCTGCTCCTACAGAGAATTTTACATAAGAATAATTGGGGTCTTGCGGATGTGTAATAAAAGAACCCAGAGGTAGAGGATTACCATCCAATCTAAAGGAACTAATCCCTGTTCCGCCATTAGGGACAACAGCATTAAAATAATGTTCAAGTATTGAAAAATTTGGTGTTGCATTCCATAAAACCTTATTGATGTTTTGCTCCACCGGACTTAAATAAATTACTTCGGGATCTCCATTACCATTACCATTACCACAAGCTCCTCTGGAAGTAAGATACTGTGCTACCATGATAGGCTGATCTGCTTCAATCAATTTTGGGGTGTTTGATGCCGCTATTTCGTAGTAAAACCCACCTTGTAATGGTAATCCAATAGGAGCACCATTTAAAGTAACAACTGTTGCAGGATTTGAAACACAAATTCGGTAAATATTATTTTGCTGGTTGCCGCCCGAAGTTGCCGTAAGATATCTTTTACCCCAGGCAGATTTGGGGAATGCCTGTACCATATAATTATCCGAGGAACTGGAGCCTCCTGTACATGTAATGCTAATTCGTCCACTACCTGAAAAAACACCAATCCGTTTACAACCACCTCCTGTATTTATTGACCTTATGGTTGAACCAGTTAAATCGACCCCGGTATTACCACTAACTGTTCCCATTACATTATAAACCTGCCCCTGCGTTAACGTAACAGTAAAAGGCACTCCTGCAGGATGTCCAAGTGTTGTAGGTGCACTAGGAGTTATTTCTACCGTTGTTGATCCTGCATCAGCAGCAATAACATAAAACCAGCAATGTGAGCTTGGTGTGTTAGAAATATTAGTATAGTTGACCGAATAATATTCCTTACCTAATGTAGCAGTTGGGAACAATATTGTAGCTCCGGATACACTTTGATTATAAATATGGGCATAAGCTACAATAGGCTTATCGCTGGTAATATGTATACCTTTATTTTCCGGAAAATTAGAAGCAGCGGTTAACCGGGCATCTTGTGCACCTGCTTTAGGAATAGGGTTAGAAGTAACCACCGAGTTAGCAGGCACGTTATAACTTTGAAAATAACCAGTAGACGGAATGGAAACATTTACCACTGCAGCCTGATCTGCCGCAAAGTATAAAACCATTTGTTGGCCATTGCCCCCTCCTGGAGACATTGCCTGATGGTAACCATAGGCTACCCAAAAATCTTTTCCTTTGTTAGAAAAATCTTGAGCATAAGAGGTACTACCACAAAGCATGGCTAGTACAAGGGTACTTAGAAGGTAAAATTTTCTCATTGGGTCCAAAGTCCTGAATCGTGAAGAAAGAGATGCTAATCTACAAAATAGAAAGTTAAAATACTAGGGATTTACCAGCTATCTGGATAAATAGTTGCCAGTAAACATCAGTCGTATTTATACGGTAATGAGGGAGTTATGAGCTTTTAATTATAATTCAAATCATAATTCCCTATTTCACTTTTCTCTATACATATAAAATAATATCTATTCTAATTTTTATATCTAGTTAATACATCAATAAGTGTTAAATATAATTGATAATCATTAATTAATACTATAAAATGCTAATAAATTAGAGTAGTATAAATAATCGTCAAATAATAACATTAGTACTAAAAAATTATGAATTATTAAGTTTATTCTACTAATTTAAAGTACTAATAAACAATATAAAATATAAAAAAATATAGCTAAATAAATTAGCTTTCGATGAATTACTTTAAAAAACAACTATTCTAAATAAATTAGTAATAGAATATGAAATTATTAAGGGGTATTATATCCCAGTTTTCCCAAAAACAATCTAAAATGGTTAGCTATTTAATATTGGCTTCCCGCCTACCCTGCACATTACCGCAATAGGGCTTTTACTATTAGTTTCGTAGCCCCTAAAATAGTTGGTAAGAGTTTTTGTGGATAACTGACTGTTTCCGGTATTTACAAGAAAGCAGGAAGCAGACGTTCCTTTCCCCTATTTTGCAAAAAATAAATGTAGTATGCAAGGTCGGTTGGTTTATCTCTTTTGTCTGATGGGTTTGGGATTTTATCTACCCTCCTGTAATTCTTTTAAGGAGCCTGACTTTAAACGAATTGATAATATTAATCTTGATAAGCTCGGCGTAAAGGAATCTACCCTGTCACTTAATCTGTATTATTTTAACCCCAACAATTCTAAACTGAAACTAAAAGAAGTGCAGGGTGAGGCCTGGATCGATGGCAATGTACTGGGTATGTTTTCCATGGACAGTTTAATACATATTCCGGCAAGAGATTCTTTCTATTTACCTGTTAAACTAAAAGTGGATATGGGTAAACTGCTCAAAAATTCGTTTGCAGCTTTTCTGAGTAATGAAGTAATGCTAAGAGTAAAAGGCGTGGCAAAAGTGGGAAAGAGTTTTGTTTATATTAATTATCCTATCAATTACGAGGGTAAGCAGAATATTGCAGCTTTATTAAAATAAGAAACCCTCCGGTAATGGAGGGTTGTAATTTATTGTTGCGGTGGAGGTGGCGGTGTTTTTGGTTTAGGATGACCACCACCATCTTCAGGTTTTTTGCAGCTTTTCGGTAGTCTTTTGTACATATCTTCTGTTGCAGGAATATCATCTGCATCATAACCAGCATTTGCAATAGCTGTTTTTATCTGCTCAATATCCGTACGGTCTGTATGGTATTTAACCTTCGTCTCGCCTTTTCTGAAGTTTACGTTTATCTCAGTTACTCCGTCATACCGCTTCAGGTAGGCTTCAATTCTTTCTTTACAGCTTTGGCAGAGAGCCGTAGGCGTTTTTATTGTTGCTTGTACCAATGCCTTTGTTTGCGAGAACCCGGCAATGGACATTCCGATTACAGCTATAATAGAGAATAAAATCTTTTTTACCATCATTTTTTATTTGAGTCTAAAATTACGAATTGCCTTCCCAGTTAGCCGGATCATCTCTCCACTTTAACAAAATATCTTGCTGGTCAACTGAAACAATCCCTTTTTGAATAGCAGATTCTATCAAATCAGCATAAGTGGTAAGCGAATAGTAGGTCAATGAGTTAGTAGCGAAAGCTTCCGTTGCAGCGGCAAAGCCATAAGTAAAAATGGACACCATTCCAATCACTTCCAATCCCTGTGCTTTTAATACATCCACCACCTGCAAGCTGCTCTTACCGGTAGAAACAAGGTCTTCTATTACCACCACCTTCTGCCCTTTTTCATAATGTCCTTCTATCTGATTACCCAATCCATGTTCTTTGGGTTTTGGACGAACATAGATATAAGGAAGCTTTAATTGATCCGCAGCCATGGCACCCCAGGCTATGCCGGCTGTTGCTACTCCCGCAAGTATTTCTGCTTCCGGAAATTTTTCAAAAACTACATTGCACATTTCGGACTTAATATAATCCCTGATGAAAGGAAATGATAGCACTTTTCTATTATCACAGTAAATCGGGCTTTTCCAACCGCTGGCCCAGGTATAAGGCTGATCGGGACTTAATTTAACGGCGTTTACTTGTAACAATTTTTCGGCAACGGCTTTGGCATCTGTCATACAGCGAAGGTAAAAAAAAGCAGTGAGCTGCGAGCTATGAGTTACGAGACTTTAATTCGTAACTTTCAAAAGTATTTGATGATTTAGAATTTAAATATTGAGCTATATCAGTTATGTACATCAAGATTTATTTTGACAACAAGCCTCTCTATTTGTGCGATACAATTGATGGAGAAATCGAACCGTTTGTTCATCATGATGATGCCATTTTTATTGATGAACTGGATAGCCATACGGTGAAAGCTATGATACATGAAATGCAATTGGAGAAAGTACATGCCGGCGTTTTTTACCATCCGGATCTAAAGGAATTACAAAAAGCCTTTTATAAAAAATTTACTATCATACAAGCAGCCGGTGGTATAGTGGAAAATGAAAAGGAAGAAATACTCCTGATCTACAGAAGAGGAAAATGGGATTTGCCTAAAGGAAAATTAGATAAAGGTGAAAGCCTGGAAGTATGTGCAGTGCGGGAAGTAGAGGAAGAAACCGGGCTATCCGAGGTAAAGCTTATTGCTCCATTAATTATTACTTATCATACCTATCATGAAGGAACAAAATTTGTGCTGAAAGAATCGCATTGGTACACAATGAAAGTAAAAGGTGAACAACAATTAGTGCCGCAAACAGATGAAGGTATTGAAGAAATTAAATGGCTGGGTTTAAAAGAAGCCCCGGCATTTTTTCCAGAGTGTTTTCCTTCAGTCATTGATGTAATACAAGTGTATAGTAATAAACTTTAAATGTAAGTGGATCAGGAATATTCCAAAAAATAGCAGGGTTTGCTATTTATGCATTTATTTACTTGAGTAACTGACAAAATATAAACGACTTAAAGCCCTCCTTCGGAGGGTGGGGAGGCTGGGCTTTACAACGACCTTGGTTTGCTAAAATCCCTTTTTTCAATTATAGCAACAGTCAGGCGACTTACACATACCATTTTATCATTTTCATTAAAGATTTTTATATCCCACACATGGGTGCTTCTGCCGAGGTGCAATGGCCTGGCAATACCTGTTACAAATCCTGCTGTTGCACTATGAATATGATTCGCATTTATTTCAAGCCCCACACATTGAAAAGATGCATGATCAATTACCATGGCAGAAGCTACACTTCCAATCGTTTCTGCCAATACACAGGAAGCTCCACCATGTAACAATCCATACGGTTGTATGGTACGATGATCCACGGGCATTTTTGCTTTTAGAAAATCATCTCCCAGCTCTTCCCATTCAATACCGATATGTTCACCCATGGTGCCTTTGCCAAATTGATTGAAATCGCTTAGTAAAAGTTCTTTGTTAAACCAGATTGACATACTACATTATTTTTCAAGAGATTTTGAAACAACTTCGGGTAAGAATGGAGCTGCATCACCACCATTACGAATAATATCCCGAACAATGGTAGAAGCAACGGATGTGTATTTAGGCTCACCTGTGAGGAAAACGGTTTCTATATTTTTATCCAGCGTACGGTTAGCATCAGCAATTGTTTTTTCATATTCAAAATCGCTGACGTAGCGAATCCCCCTCAAAATAAAATGAGCCCCAATTGTTTTACAAAAATTAATAGTCAACCCTTCATATACGGCGCCTTCTACCCTGTCCTCATCTTTATAAATATCTTTAATCCATTGTAATCGCTGATCAGGAGAAAACATGGGTGCTTTGGCAGCATTTAAACCAATACCTACTACTATTTTATCAAACAAGGGTAATGCCCTGTTGATAATATCTACATGACCGAGTGTAAGCGGATCAAAGGTTCCAGGAAATAAGCAGATACGAGCCATAACAAATAGGAAGTTAAAAGTAAGTAGTACGATAGAGTTTGAAAGTACGCAACGTACTTCGTATTTCTTAATTCGTACTTATTAAATTAGTTTTTACCAGATAATAAATAAAGTACTGCCATCCTAACTGCTACTCCATTCTCTACTTGCTGTAAGATAATGGATTGTTTGGAGTCAGCCACATCACTATCTAACTCCACTCCCCTGTTAATTGGCCCGGGATGCATTATAACGATTTCTTTGTGGAGGCTATCCAGTAAGTTTCTGTTAATACCGTAAGCCAAACTATATTCTCTCAAAGAGGAAAATAATGCCTGGTTCTGCCTTTCCAGCTGAATTCGCAGCACATTCGCTACATCGCACCATTCTAATGTTTCTTTCAGATTATAATTTACACTTACACCTAATGCCTCACCAATATATTTAGGAATTAAAGTGGGCGGGCCGCAAACGGTTACATCAGCTCCCATTTTTTTCAACAAGTAAATATTACTTTGTGCCACCCGGCTATGCATGATGTCGCCAATGATGGCTACTTTTCTGCCTGCTAAAGCTCCTGTTTTTTCCTGTATGGAAAAAGCATCTAACAATCCTTGTGTGGGATGTTCATTAATTCCATCACCCGCATTAATAATTGCTGCAGGAATATGCTGTGCTAAAAAATGCGGAGCACCGCTGGCACTATGTCGCATTACCACCATATCCACTTTCATGGACAGTATGTTATTGACAGTATCCAATAAAGTTTCGCCTTTTGCAGCAGAAGATGAAGAAGAAGCAAAATTGATCGTATCAGCACTTAATCGTTTTTCTGCCAGCTCAAAAGAAAATCGGGTTCGGGTGGAATTTTCGTAAAAAAGATTTACGATCGTAACATCTCTAAGTGATGGAACTTTCTTAACAGGCCGTTGTAAAACTTCTTTAAATTGAGCTGCTGTAGATAGAATTAATGAAATATCTTCTTTGGTGAGGTTCTTAATGCCCAGCAGATGACGAGTGGATAGTTGCATTAAAAAGCGAAATTAGAGGATTTAGCCACAGGTTGTATAGTTTATCAAAAAATCTTTAGTTGCTGATAAGCACTACTTCTTTGTTCACCAGTTTCACTTTATCTGCTTTATTTGTTTGTACCGTTAACCCCACATAATCAGCCTGTATGGGGAACTGACGATGCTCTTTCCTGTCTACCAACACACATAATTCCACTTTGGCTGGCCTGCCATAATCAAGGAGTACATCCAGGGCAGCTTTGATAGTACGGCCTGTAAACAACACATCATCTATCAATACCACTGTTTTATTTTCTATGGCAAAGGGAAGATTCATGGTATCGGGGGTGAGGATTTCATTTCTGATATCATCCCGGTAAAAAGTAATATCCAGTTGGCCGTATTGAACTGTTTCTGTTGCATGAAGCTGTTGTAAAGCCTCTATCATATCATTACCAACTACAACACCCCCCTGCTGAATACCTACAAAAACAACATCTGTTAAAGTGGGATGAGCCACATTTATTTTACTAACCAATACATTAATTGCTTCGGTTAATTGAGTGCCAGTTAATATTGTTTTCAAGTATAATTATTTTATGCTTGTACAAATATATCACAAAACACAAAGGCCGGAAAATTCCGGCCTTTGAAAGAAAATAAATTCTACAATTATTTAGACTTTTTACCACCAAACATGTAAATAAGGTTGATAGAAAATATACGGTTTTTAACTTCTGTATTATCTTGATCAATAATGTTTGACATACCAAAGTTATAACGGGCTCCGAAACCAAAACCCGAGTTTGTTATGTAGCCAGCACCAAGGTTAACACCGAAATCAATTGCATTAAGTTCGTCTTTCACATCCATTTCTTCAGTATTTGTACCATCAGTAGTTTTTACTTTCCCTGTCACTAAAAAACCAACTTGCGGACCAGCTTCTGCAAAAAAACCTGATTTGTTAAATTGAAGCATCAATGGAACATTGATGTAATTCAAATTGTAATTAACTTCAAGTGGAGCTTCTCTGAACTCAATACCCTGGCTAATTGAAAATTGCAGTTCAGGTTGGAATGAAAAATTTTCGCTAAATGGAATGTTTGCAAGACCTGCAATATTGAAACCTGTGTTAGATTTCTTTCCTTCAAGTTCATCTGCGTCTTTACCACCCCAGTTAGAGATGTTTACACCGGCTTTAACGCCAAATTTCACCTGTGCTTGTGCAATAAATGTAGTTGTTGCTAATACAGCTACGAATAGTACTTTTTTCATAAAAATGTGTTTAGGTTATGATTTTTATTAATCGGCTGCAAAATTACGGCAGCATTTTTACATTGCAAAGCTTTAATTAGTTAAGGATAAGAAAAAAAGCAATTATGTACAGGCGGGGAATACTTAAACAGGTATTTATTACAAGTATTTACCCTACTACACAATAAAATTTGACAAGTCACCAAAGTTTCAATTGCAAAACAAGTAACGGTAATAGGTAGGCGGATAAAATAGTTTTTTGATTATTGCAACAGACAAATAAGTGTAAGTAAAAATAAAAATCAGTTTGCTTTTAGTTGCAGCTTTAACACCCTTATATGGTTGAAATGCCTTGAAACAGAACTAAAAAATGCCATATTTAAAATATTACTCTTATAATTTATTGAGTAACTTTAAATCATGCCACTTAAAAAATTCAGGTATGCTCTTCCTTTCCTATTCCTAACAGGCATTTCCTTTTTTTATTCCGCTGGTTTAGCACAAACACCTAAAGGCCTTATTGTTGCTGAGAAAGAAAATATCAGGCAGGGAAAAACAAAGGCATTAGTTGTAGGGATTTCCAAATACCAGTTTATAGATTCGCTGCATTATGCTGATAAAGATGCTCAGGTTTTCGCCGACTACCTGGCTACTTCAGGTTTTTGGAATATTAAGAAAGAAGATATTACCTTGCTGGTAAACGAAAAAGCAAAACGGGGCGACCTGATTACACAGCTTACAAGAATCGCATCGTCATTAAAACCCGGTGACAATCTACTTTTCTTTTTTTCAGGCCACGGTGATGTCGAATCACCGGAAGTTTTAAATAAAGGGTACCTGTTGACAAACGATACTTATTCTGACAATTATTGGGGAGGTGCTGTTGCTGTTAACGATTTAAAAGATGTATTTGTAACTCTTCTAAGTAAAGACATTAAAGTAATTCTAATTACAGATGCCTGCCGGTCCGGAAAATTAGCTGGTGGAATTAAAGGTGCTGAATTTGCTGCGGCCGCTATTAGCGGCATGTGGAAAAACGAAATAAAGATCCTAAGCTCACAACCCGGTCAGTTGTCGTACGAAGATAAAAAATGGGGAAACGGAAGAGGTGTGTTTTCTTATTTTCTTATCAATGGGTTAAATGGAGATGCCGATACCAACAAAGATTCAACCATAACATTAGCCGAACTGGAAATGTATGTAGGCAGTAATGTGGCAAAAGAAACGAATAATAAACAGCAGCCGATTTTTGAAGGCCCAAATAAATTCTCAACAGTGCTTGCAACATTGAAAGCACCGGTTACCCAGACAATACAAAAGACAGGCGGAAATAGTATTATTGGGAGGCAACACTTTAAAATACCTGACGACAGTTGCAATTACTATTTCACCGAAATGACTAAGGCCATCAATGAAAAACGATTTGGCTTTTCCGGTAAAGAATCAGCAACAGTTTTGTACCAGCAATTAAAAAAGTGCACTGCAGATACAGATTTTATTTTGCAAGCCAACTCCGACTTGTTGGCTGCATTGATGAATAATGCGCAGGAAATAGTCAACAATTCTTTTATTGGAAAAAAGCTGGTATCCGAAAAACAATTTGATGAAGGTGTTGACCTGATTGAACAGGTATTGCAGAATAATGATCTCCGGCTTCCCAATGAGAAGTACCTGAAAAACTTGAAACGTTATTTATTTGTACAGGGAAAAGCATTGTGGTTTGCTGAAACAGAAAACCAAGTTACACCAGCTAAACTTGAGCTTATTATTGACTCAGCTATTAAAGAAGAACCCGAAGCAGCTTACCTGCTAACAGCGAAAGCCACTGTAGAAATTAGAAAAGAAAATTGGTCAAAAGCTATTCAGCTACTCGAAAAGGCCATTAGCAAAAGCCCCGGTTGGTTAATGCCAAAATATCATTTAGGCTCCTGTTATGCCAACAAAAAGAATTATATCAAAGCAATTCAATACTACGAAGAAGTATTGTTGAAAGATCCGCACTACAATACATTTGAATGCACCAAATGCATTTTGCAAAATTTAGCTGAGTATGCTATTGAGTTGAAACAAGAAAAAAAGGCAATTGACTACCTTATAAAATCAATAGATCTTTTTCCCGACGACATGACCCCATATTTTTCACTGTATGACTATGCAATTGACAAAAAAGACACTGCCGTTGCGGTATCATTAATTAGCAGATTAAAGAAGTATAACGACTCTGTTGAATTGAGATTGCTCAGACTTCGGTTCGAATACGAATTTTCAGGCTTATCATTATCACTTGTTTCACTTGACTCTGTAAAACTTTTATTAAGAAACAACTACGACTCTGCTGATTATTATTATACGCTGGGCAATTATTATAAGGATGAGGTATCAGATTCGGATTCGACGGAATTATTTTACAGAAAAGCTGTTGACTTGGCGCCTTTACAATTTTTTTACCTCCAAAATCTATCTGATTATTTAGAAGAAAACGGGGACACAGAAACTGCACAACAAGTAGTTATTGAAAGATTGCCGGCATACAAGGGTCCCGGGAAATACCAGGTAATGTCATTTCTTGCCACTTCCTACCTTAATTCAGATAAGATGAAAGAAGCGTTTCCGCTTATGAAGGAAATTAAAGAAGCCGGCTATATTACCTGCGCCGATCTAAAAAGTTTGAAAAAAGCCTTTAAAGATTTGCCAGAGTACAGTGCTTATATAAAAAATTGCCGGGATAAATAACCCGGCAATTTTTATGATTTAATGATGACTAATTTATTTCTTAGAAAACATATAAATCAAATTTACCTGCCAATACCTGTTTTTAAATTCAGGACTTGTTGCATCATAAATATTCTGAAGACCCATATTATAACGAACACCAAAACCTAATCCCGAATTCATTACATAACCAGTTCCTAATGCAACTCCCATATCTGTTCCGTCAAAACTGTCTTTGATATCAGTTTCTGTGGTAGATGAACCAGTTTTTGTTTTGATCTTTCCAGATGTGAGGAAACCAAAATAAGGCCCTGCTTCTCCATAAAATCCACTAGCCTTGTATTTTAACATCAATGGGATATTAACATAGTTAAGGTTATAGTTCGTTTCAGTATTTGAAGTAGGTCTGAACTCCATACCCTGGTTTGCTGAATACATAATTTCAGGTTGAAATACAAAATTTGTACTTAAAGGAATACCTGCTATTACACCAACATTAAATCCCGTATTTGATTTTTTCCCGGAAATATCAGCATCATCACCACCCAAGGTTGAATTGTTTAAGCCGGCTTTAATACCAAAAGTTACCTGGGCATTAACCAGAACAGAAGATAGGACTACGGTAAAAACTAAAATGATTTTTTTCATAAAATTTGTTATTGATTTACACAGGGTTGCCAAATACGGTGCCACGATCATCCATAAGTAGAGAACACGGTAACTAACAAATTTTATTGGTTATTGCATTACTATTCTTGGTAAAATACTCCCCAATTCCCCCTTTGGGATTTTTTGCTCCGTGCATCCCAGCTTTTTTAATCAATATAGTGTCGAAGTATAAAGCAAAAAATTGCCGGGATAAACAATCCCGGCAATTTTAGATGATTTCAATTTGTTTATTATTTCTCCTGCATAAACGGATAGCCATAATCTGTTGGCGGATTAAATGTTTCTTTGATAGTTCTTGCACTTAACCAACGATACAAATTCAAAATAGAACCTGCTTTATCGTTAGTACCACTAGCTCTGGCACCACCAAATGGTTGCTGGCCTACTACTGCACCGGTGGGTTTATCGTTGACATAAAAATTACCCGCTGCGTTTCGTAATTTATTTACCGCTAATTCAACTGCAGCCCTGTCTGTGGAAATGATAGATCCTGTTAATGCATAAGGAGAAGTCGTATCCACCAACTCCAATGTTTTTTCAAAACTATTGGCCGGATAAATATAAACAGTCAAGACTGGTCCAAATATCTCTTCACACATCGTTACATACTTCGGATTCTTGGCTTCTATCACTGTGGGTTGTACAAACCAACCATCTTTGCTATCGCATTTTCCACCCACCCATATTTCTGCTTTTGGATCTTTTTTGGCATTATCAATATATCGCTTGATATTATTGAAACTTTTTTCATCAATTACTGCATTCACAAAATTGGTAAAATCTTCTACTGTACCCATTTTGAAACTCTTCACCCCGGCTATTAGTTTTTTCTTTACTTCTTCAGCAATGTTCGATGGAATATATGCTCTTGATGCAGCCGAACATTTTTGTCCTTGGAATTCGAATGCACCGCGAAGCAATGCTGTAGCTACCACATCCGGGTCAGCACTTTTATGTGCCACCACAAAATCTTTACCGCCGGTCTCTCCTACTATTCTTGGATACGATTTGTAATTCGACATATTCTTACCAATCGTTTCCCACATATTATTAAATACACCTGTTGATCCTGTAAAATGTACCCCAGCAAAATCTTTATGGTTGAAACATACTTTACCAATCGTTGGGCCATCAACATAGATCAAATTGATAACTCCATCAGGTAAACCAGCTTCTTTTAAAATACGCATCGTCATTTGCGCTGAATACACTTGTGTGTTGGCTGGTTTCCAAACAACCACATTACCACACATAGCAGCAGATGTTGGCAGGTTGCCACCAATAGCAGTAAAATTGAAAGGAGTTATCGCTAAAACAAATCCTTCCAGCGGACGGTACTCCATTCTATTGTGCATACCCGGACTGCTGATTGGTTGCTGCTTATATATCTCAGACAAAAAATGAACATTGAAACGTAAGAAATCAATCAACTCGCAAGCAGCATCAATCTCTGCCTGGTAAGCATTCTTGCTTTGGCCGAGCATGGTAGTACCATTCATATACGGACGATACTTTGTCGCCATCAAGTCAGCAGCTTTTAAAAATATACCCGCCCGGTTTTCCCAACTCATGTTGGCCCAAGCTTCTTTTGCAGCTAATGCAGCTTCTATGGCCTGGTGCACATGCTTCTCTTCTCCTGCATGAAAATAGCCGAGTGTATGTTTTGTTTCATGCGGCGGATGCATGGAAACTTTTTTACCGGTCCTTACTTCTTTACTGCCAATATACATTGGCACATCAACTTCTTTCTTCTTTAATTCAGCAAGTACTTCTTTTAAACGTTTCTTTTCCGGGCTATTTGGCCCATACGAAAGAACTGGTTCGTTTACCGGCATGGGGTAAGAGAAAGTTCCAATTGACATGATGTAAAAATTTGGAGATTTGATAATTTGATGATGAGTTAATTAGTCTTGTTTTTCGAAGAAGCTATTATTTTTGATAGCACCCTGATTATCGAAGCACAATCCTCAATTAATTCTTTACAATCCGGGTATCCATCTGTCTTATCACAAAGCAATAGCCAATATTCGGTTTCATCAGCTTCTTTAGCCGCTATTTTCATTTTATGTATAAAATCAGGTTTGCTTTCTGCATTCTGTGCTTCTCTCACATTTGCACCAATACTTGTTCCCGATTTAAGTAACTGAGTTGCCAACACAAACTTCCTATCTTTTTCAAGCAGCCCTGTATATTTAATAATCTTTAATGCAAAATCAAAAGTAAGATCTACAATCAGGTTCTTTTCTTTGTTTCCTTGCATGGAGAGTGATTTGGAGATTTGACAATTTGATAATTATCGATTACGAAAATAAAAATTTTAATAATCAAATTCCTTTCAAACTCTCATTTCCAAATCAGCACATCACCACATTTCCAAATTATCCCTCCGTTTCCTTTTCACTCATCAAATACGCCTTAATAAATCCATCCAACTCTCCATCCATCACCGGCCCTACGTTTCCTACTTCAAAATCAGTACGATGATCTTTGATCATTTTATACGGATGAAAAACATACGAACGTATCTGGCTGCCCCACTCTATCTTTTTCTTCTTCGCATTCGTAGCATCTTTTAATGCATTACGTTTTTGTAATTCCATTTCATACAAACGGCTTTTCAGCATCTGCATCGCCAGTTCTCTATTGCCTAACTGACTTCTATCCTGCTGACAAACCACTACGATACCAGTTGGAATATGCGTTAACTGTACTTTCGTTTCTACTTTGTTTACATTCTGTCCACCGGCACCACCACTGCGTGATGTTTCCATTTTTACATCTGCGGGATTTATTTCAATATTGATCGTGTCGTCCACTAACGGGTATGCATACACACTTACAAAAGATGTATGTCGCCTTGCATTACTATCAAAGGGTGAAATACGAACCAGGCGGTGTACACCACTCTCTGCTTTTAAAAAGCCATAGGCAAAAGGCCCGTCAAATTGCAGCGTACAGGTTTTTATTCCAGCACCATCACCCCATTGCCAATCTAGTTCGGTTACTTTCCAGCCCTGCTTTTCGCCATACATGCGGTACATACGGGCCAGCATTTCTGCCCAGTCCTGGCTTTCAGTACCACCAGCACCTGAATTAATTTGTAATACACCATTCAGTTCATCTTCAGGTTCATTAAGAGTAGCCTTAAATTCCGCATCATCCAATACCACCAATGCTTTATCATAAGCCTCCTTCGTTTCCTCTTCGGTGGCATCGCCACCCTTCCAGAATTCGAAGAGTACAGCAAAATCCTCTACCGACGTTTCAGCCGTCTCATAGAGCTTCACCCAATACTCATTTACCTTGGTGTTTTTAAGAATTTCGGTAGCCCTTTTGTTGTCGTCCCATCTTCAATTTTATATCGTCGGTTTTCGACGTCAAAGAAACCTCCTTACCCCGGCAATGCGGGACCGCATATCATTCAATTTTTCGATTGTCATGGCGCAAAGGTAGGCGATTTGATGATTGGGAAATGAGTTGATTTGTAGATGGTTATTTACCCAGCTGTTGTACTACTAGCAGCTTCGTTGCGTCGCACCATTCAGGGTCCTGTTCGCTGCTCCACATTTGCAGATAAGCTAACTGAATTAGTGACATGATAGATCAAATTAACAACTAAAGAAAAAAATTAAAAGCAGCAGGCAACAATGAATAACAATGTCAACCCTGAAATTTATCCAAGGTTGACATTGAAAAATATATAATAAGAAAATTATTTTCCTGCTATCAGTTCTTTTTGCAGAGTAGCCAGTTCATCCCATTTGCCCGCTGCAGCCAGTTTAGCTTGTTTAGGCCATGATGTTGGGTTATGCATAGCAAATTTAGATCCTGCTGCTTCCAAAATTGCTTTCAGTTTTTTTGCAGATAGTTTGGACAACTCTTTATACGATACTATATTTTCTGCAGCTAATAGCTCATTGATCTTTTTACCAATGCCTTCAATCTTAGTAAGGTCATCTGCAGTGGTTACTTTAGGTTCAGCTTTTTTTACTGGAGCTTTTTTTGCTTTCACTTCTTTTGGTTCCACAGCTGGTACTGTTATTACACAATTTTCCACTGCAAATTCATGTGCAAACGCAAATGTTGCTGCTTTGTCATCATTTACCCATCTGCCATCACTCAGCAAATAGCGGTATTGGTATGTTCTACCTGCTTCCAGGCTGGCAATTGCTTTTAAAGAACCATCCTTTTGCTTTTTCAAACTAATACCATTGGTCTGGTCCCAATTGTTGAACTCGCCCAATAATAAACCTTCTGTTGCATCTGCAACCACATCCGCTGAAAGCGTAAATGTTACTTTTGTCGCCATAATAAATTTGTTGTTTTACAATAAAAAG
>LNFM01004497.1_pt1 | contig 25626 bp, 23 predicted proteins | sample 596031 | NCBI WGS metagenome assembly LNFM01 (sample SAMN04254537, study PRJNA301005) | activated carbon metagenome | isolation source: dual media filters at the Ann Arbor, Michigan drinking water treatment plant | place: USA: Ann Arbor | reverse complement strand
TCCGTTCACTCGTGCCGGTCCGGCTTGAAAGAAATCCCATGAAATCGAAGGGTGGTTCGCCTGCCGCCGTAACCGACGCTCCTCTGAGGAGGCCCTTATATCAGTTTTCTGTTCCGTTGCTCCCCAAACCCGAGTTTCGAGAAGAACTGTCCAGCTGGGTTCTTAGACTTGCCGAACCAAGTGTCTAGGAAGCACCTGGTCGACTCCAGCTGGACAGAATTACACCCCAGATCGTTTGTCGATCTGAGGTGTAATCTAACTGGACGGACGGACCAAAGAAAGAAGAAGCCCGACCGGAGCAGCCGGACGGGCTAGGAGTTGTCCTCTAAACGGGCGTTTGTGTGACATCTCAGCGTTGCCCATTTCTGGCCGGCGGTTTCCTGTCACTTAACCCGTCTCGGAAACTATGCTCTGCAAACGTTGCAGTTTTGCTTCCAAATCCTTAGCGTACGATTTTTTCCGTTTCGTGAGGCGACCCCTAGTAGAAGCAATTCCTCTGACTATCAGTGCTTCGGGATAGCTTTCTCACTGGTTTCAACGCCGTCTTCTGAAGGCCAAGGGGGTGGGGGTGGGCTAGAGATATTAACCAGCAAGACTTTCTCGATGCCTATCTTGCGCCCCGATGACCCGAATTGAAACAAATACCCATTGGTGCAACGATTGAGGGAAGTCGCCTCTGAGTATGCTATGCGACCCAGTCCCAATCTAGAGACCTGTAGATAGCCATCAGAAAGCGCAAAGCGCTTTTGAAAAGTTGCCCAGTTTAGCTCGGACTGCTTACCTCTGGGAATGCTGTCCAATCTGAAAAAGCTCTCATCAGAGACCCTTGGTAGAGAGGATGTGCCCACACCCGAATTACTCTGAAGCCAACTATTGAGGGCCAATCCATCAAACGATACGTCCGACTTCACCGCCACGTCGAAGACTTCTTTTATATGGGAAGTATTTCTTTCGAGCGGACGGTCACTGATGACACCGACAAAACCTTTACTACGGTAGAAGTCTCTTATAAGTAGTGCAGCCCGCTCCCAGTTAACGTTTGAAGGAACAGCCTGGACTACGGATAGAGTAAGCATGACTAAGCTCAAAGCCAGAAATTTACGACTCATCTCGGACGCCCTAACTGGATCCACTGGTTCCGAGACCCATTTAGCCTTTTTACTGCGATATCAATTGCCCGGACTTGAGCTTGGGGGAGACTCCTATTATTAAGTTTTTTATAGTCGCTCAACTTCTTGATTCCTATCCGGTATAACTCGTCATGTTGTTCTGTCGTGCAGGGTTCTTTGTGCATGAGCATGTCATAATGCACAAGCTCGTGAGCCAGCAGACCTGCAAAGAAATAGTCGGTTGCAAGTTCGTTTACAACGGGATTCTTATAGTCAGGCTGCATCAGTGTAAGTGGGTTGAACTTCATGCCATTAATCGATGTTTGAGCCCCAAGGATCTCCGTATCAATTGAAACCATGTTGTTGTCCAACATCCACAGTGCTCTCCGCGCTTCTAAGTCCATGCCAAAGACGGTTCTTATCACCTCGGCGCTCGCCCGAAACTGTCCTATTTCGATGGAATTCAGGGCTCTTTGTATCAATCCTTCGGGGTCCACAAAATTCGCCGGCCCATTTCTCACATAGGAGTAATGGTGAAGGCCTCCTACGAACCCAATCGGATCCTTGGACAGCCATCGCCCCAGTTGCGGGTCATACCAGCGTTGCCGAGCATATAGCAATTTGGAGTCGCTTCCCCACTCATTGCGCACGCCCAGACCACCGGTATAAGTATGTGGCTTCTCCACCGAACCAGACACCGACGTCTGTTGCCCGAACTCGTCACTCGCATAACTGCCCGCTACGTTGCCGCTGGAGTCCAGAACCAGCCTTACGGTTCCGAGTGCGTCCAGAATATACCAGAAATAGGAACTCCCTTGCCGCATACCCCTGATTTGGTCGCCTTGAATAAAGCTGGTAGAATTCGTCGTCTTTAGGTCAGCCAGCGAGGCCGCGCCTGAGGAGAAGTAGCAGGTATTGGAGCCCTTGGACTTCCGAATTCCCTCGTGGTCGTAGCGGTAGCTTTCCGAGAAACTGGACTTCATGATGGAAGTAAGCTTGTCGAAAGAGTCCCAGCTGTAGGTGGTCGTCACCCCTCCGGAGGTGCGGGCAATCATGTTGCCGTCATCGTCATGGCTGAACGTCTCCACAGTGGAGCTGTTCAGCAAGCGCGAGGTGATGCGGTCAGCAAAGTCATACTTGTAGGCGTGAGTGTCGCTGCCCATCTGCAGTTGGATGCGGTTGTCTGACTCGTCATAAGAATAAGCGGTCTGTTGAAAAGTATCTTTATCCACCCTGATCAGACGATCCAGCCAGTCGTAATAGTAAGCCCAGGTCACGGCCGGTCCGCTGGCGGGAGTCTCCACCATACTGGTTCGGTTCCCCGAGTCATCATAGGTGTAGGCAAAAGACTGGACTAGAACCTCCGGTGAGCTGCCCTTCGTGTAGCGCACCAGTTTCAGGCGTCCATTGGCGTCCCAGCCCGAGTTGTTCGATACATCATAGAATCTGGCCACCACGCCCGTGGAAGTCGGATACTGGATTTCCTTCATCCGACCGGCCAGATCATAGGTATAGGTGAAGACCTGGTTGCCGCCCGTATTCTTGGCCGTCACCTGGTACAGCCGGCCATCGTTGTAGTAGCTGTATTCCGTAACGTTGCTCAACATGTCGGTGACCTTGGTAACCCGGCCTTCCAGGTCGTATTCGTAAAGCACGACTTTACTATCCGGAAACGTGATTTTGACCAGGCGGTCGAGCTCGTCGTACAGGTACTCGGTGGTTTCCACCACGGGTGTGCTGTTGCCATAGCGGGCCAGCCCGAACCGAGTGGGCGGCCGATCGGTCGGCAGACTGTTGATATTCTCGTATTTGGCCAGGGGATTGTGGGTTTGCACCACCTTGATCAGCCTGCTCAACTCATCGTAGTGGAGCTCCCGTGTTTCTCCCGGTGTAGCCATCTCGGTCAAGCGGCATAGAGAGTCCCTGCTATACTCAATCTGCACCCCGCGCGCGGATTTGGTGGTGAAGTTCTTGCAGTAGGGGTCGTATTCTACGGCGCTCAGGTGGCCCAACGGATCCAAAGCCTGTGTCTGACGATTCAGGTTGTCGAAGCTGAACTCGTGAGCCTTTTCGACCACGTTGTTAGAAAGATCACGCTTGAGCCGGATGAGTTTTTTCAGGTTCGAGCGTCCATCAAAGTCGTATTTGACACGGGTTTGGTAAGAAGAGCTGCCGATCTGGCTGTTAACCTCTTTCACACGCCCCGGTTCGTCGTGGAAGAATTCCGTGCGGCGCACGCCCGTTGAAGCCTGGTTGGCGGGTAGGTCCAGATAGCGAAGCAGCCCTCCCGCCAGATACTCGTAACTGAGCTCTTTATCTAAACCGTCAACCACTTTCTTCAGGCGGCCATCGTCGTAATACTGGAAGTCAACCTTGTTGCCGCCGGCATCGGTCACCTTGGTGCGCTCATCGTATTCGTTGTATTCAAAGAGAATCTCGCGCTGCGGAGCGCTATTGGGACCGGCCGGCAACTTTACCTTGGCAAGGTTGCCTTTGTTTCGTTGGGGAGTGCTGCTCCGGGCGGTATATTCGAATTCCGTCACCTTGCCTTCGCGGTCGGTGATACTGAGAACGCGACCATCCGTTCCCGGCGTAAACTCCGTAATCACCGGCGTGCTATCCAGGCTATCCGTAATTTTCCAAAGATTACCGTTGGTCGTGTAGCTAAGCACGGTGGGGCTATAAGTGGTCAGCACGTTGTTGACTTTGACAGGCGGCCTCTGAATGCTGGCCAGAAGGTAGCCGTCGGTATAGGTCATGCTGGTGGTATTTCCCTGGGCATCGACAGCCGTAATGAGGTTCCCTTTGGAATCAAAATCGTAGGACGTAACGTGCCCGTTTGGATCGACCTGCTCGGTTAAAAGATACCGGCTGGCCAGGTCGTTATATTCAAACTGCCAGACGTTGCCGACCGGGTCGACCTTCTTGATCAGTTGAGCGAAGTCATCAAAGGTAAAGACCGTGGTGCGTGGCTGCGGATCTGGATTCAAGGTCAGATCCTCTTCCACCACCGTCGTGGTCCGAGTCTTCGCCTCCAGATCTTCAGCATAGGAGTAGTTAAGCCGGAGCTCGCCATAGCGTGTTTCCGTTTCCACTCGGCCCTGACTATCATAGTCATATTCGACCACCAGCTTCCCGCGCGGGTCGAAATGCTGATAAAGCCGGTTATTGGCATCGTATTCGAACCGGTTCACCTCGCCGGTTGGGCTGGTAACTTTGCACAGTCGCCCATTCGTGTGATATTCAAAGCTAGTCTGCCGGCCTGTCGTCTCGTTCTGTCTGCGCATACTCACCGGCTGGCCATCAGTCCGGGTCCCGTAGTTCAGATAAACGAAACGGCCTTCTCCATCCTCAACCGACTTCAAATGGTAAGGAGCGGTGGTATCATAGTCGTAGGTCGTCGTGTTCCCGTTGCGGTCGACTTCGGTGTGAATTTTGCCGTCACTGGCCCGGAAGGTCAACACGCGCTTATCCTTGGTGGTAATGACCACCTGGTTACTGCCGTTGATGGCGAGAGTGGCATAATTGTCAGCGTAACGAGCCACATAACTGTTGTTCGGGAGCTTCTTCCAGCGCTCAAAGCTACCCGACCCATCGTAGAAGACGATGTCGTCATTAGCGGAGTCTACCTCCACAACCTTGTTGTACTGCAAGGTCCATCCCCAACCCAGCGAAGCAGGCGGAAAGGTAAAGTTGGCCGAGTTATAGCTCATGGGCATAGACCCCATCCCGCTGGACTCTTGTTCGCAAAGGAAGCCACTAATGCCGGCGTCTCCGTAGAGCAATTTGTTGCGACTGTCGCGACGGTTGCGATCATCCTCGCCGAAACTGCGAGCTGCTCCGCCGGTAATACTGATAGGCCACTCCTCTCCGGTAAAGCTGGCCCCGGCATAACCCGCCTGGCCATTGCAGGTGGTAGTCGCCTCGTCCAAAGTGAACACGGCTCGAAAAGTCCAGGAAGTAGCAGGGTCATTGTAATTGCCAAAAGCAGCCGAAACAGTGCTGGGAATCCCCCAAGCGCCAGGGCCCGCAGAAGGCGCAACAGCACCATTGATAGTACAGGCCACGGAGGCCGTGCAGTAAAAGCCGATGGGTGAACCTGTCGAGATTACAAAGTTGCCTCCGGGCCCGCCGCTAGAACGGGCACGATGCACGGTGACAACGTAGACGATCTTGTCGCCAGGGTGAGCTTTTCGAGGACTAATCGAACTGCTGATTTGCCAGTTCGGATTATTGTTTGCAACCGGACCTAAAGGTGGACATTTCATGACTATTAACCTTCTTTCTTCGATTCAATGATGGGATTGAGAGCCTCGTGTAGGGCCTCAAGGAATAGCAAAATGGCGTGCCGCTTGGCCGGCGCCAGGCCGCCAAGCTCTCGGTCAAGCTGAGTCGGCAGAAGCTGAAGGGCTTGCTCGACCGTTAAGCCCTTCAGTAGTTGGGTGCCAATCGAGCCCATAGCCACGACCGGCGCGCAGGCGTGCGCTTGAAAACGGGCCTGCATAATCCGGTCCTCATCGAGCTGGAGTTCCAACTGAAAGCGGTCCCCACAGCGTCGATATTCGGAGCTTCCGCGAGCTGTGGCCGTTGGCAACGGTCCACGGTTCTCCGGATTTTGGGCGTGTTGTAAAACGATGGATGAATACATTAGCGAAGCTAGGCCCCCGATCAAAGTGAATTTATGGGCGGCCTACTTGGTCAGCAGACCACCGGCCCACGGCCCGCACTACGGCCCATCAACTCGCCTTCGGAGATCTTCGGCGATGATGAGCACGCAGAGCGAACCGTAGAAGTGAGGGCTAGCCCGGCAGCATCTCGAGAATATCGGTCATCAAGGAGCGAATTTCTCCCAGCTGACTGTCAACGCTCTTGCCCTTAAGGTTCTGGATGCGATCCAGAGCAGCTAATTTGCGAGGATTTGGCTGAATGAGTTCCAGTGGCACCGGAGCCTCCGGAAGCGGCGTGATCTCAGGCTCCACTACTTCATATCCCCCAGCCTGAAAGGCCGCTTCCACCAATCCATGCGCGGTAGGCGCGGGAACATCTACGGTAAAGGGATGGCGCTCTTTCTCTTCCGCAAACTTTTTCAAGGCGGCGTCAAAGTCAAAGCCCAGTTGCTCAAGAATGGCTCTATCGATTTTGAACATGATTATACTCCTGCAAAAATGATGTAGTTGAGAATGAGTGTTGGCTGCATGTTGTTGTGGTAGTTCCCGCCACCGGAGTAGCTGGTGCCAGCTCCAGAACTAAAGTTCTGCATAACGTTGTTGGCCTGCGGGGCAACGTAGGCTTGGAAATACTGAGGATTCCACGGCAAGGTATGGTTGTGACTCGGCATTTCCGCGACGCTCAGATAGTGCACTTCGTTGCCTCCGGCACCTCCGATGGTCGTTCCGGCCGGGCTGTAGCCGGTCAGCCCCTGGATTCGGTAAGCAGCGGTTCCGCCCATGTTGTCCTTCCCGGCGGCCACCCGACCGCGCAAGTCCGGCAAAGTAAATGTAGTCGTGCCATTACCGCTTCCATACGGCCCGATTGGAGTGTTGGGGTCGTAGATGTTGGGGACTTTGATCGCGTCCCAGAGTTGCGCATAGGTCGTCCGACTGACGTTCTGACCGTAGCAAAACAGCCAGCCAGCCGGCGCCGTCGACCCCGCATAAGGGATTACCGCGCCAATCGGACCCATAGGGCCCTGAGGACCGGTAGCGCCCGTCGCGCCAGCGGGGCCTTGAGAACCCGTGTTGCCGGTAGCGCCCGTCGGACCCACTGCTCCCGTATTGCCAGTCGAACCAGTGGGACCCGTTGCTCCCGTGGACCCGGTGTTTCCCTGGGGGCCTGTGTTCCCTGTTGCGCCCGTCGCTCCGGTAGCGCCGGTCGCACCGACAGCTCCGGGAAGGCCAGTAGCACCAGTTGCTCCGGTCGCACCCGTTGCGCCAGTAGCCCCCTGGCTACCCACACCACCAAGCATTTCGAAACGGCCACCACCGGCGTCGTTGTAAACCACCGCGACCATTTGGTTCGCCTGGATGTCACCACTAGCGAGGGCGGCGCCACCCACCCGCGTTAGAGACTTTGGTCCCAGAGCTCCGGCGGGACTTGGTCCCACAATCTCCAGGTCCGCTGCACCCGTATTCTGACTGGCCGCCTTGAAAACGACCAGCATACCGGGTGCATAAGCGCTAAATTGGTTCTTGTTGGCCGGCGAGCCGTCAAATAGAACCTTGTAGTGATTGGCGGAGCTTGCCGAACCGACGTCTTCTCGATAGAAGGCCTGCCCGTTCTCCACCCCCGCCAGGATTGGAAAGAGTTGCGTGATGTCGTGGGCATACACGACATCGCCGTCGTTGATATTGGAGTCAATTAATGGACTGGACATTCGAAATTCCTCTCTTTTGCCTCCACAGACAGCACGAAGCTAAGCCCAGGGGCGACTTGTGTTTTTTGGGACTGGCTGCCGGCGCTCAGCCGGACGACTTAGTAAAGGACGGAGTAGGCTTAGGGAGGCTCTTCTAGGCCCGTCTTACTGCGATAAGCAAGCATGCGCCCTCCCTTCGCAGCGAGCACGGCAATGAAGCAGATTCTGCTGCAATCTTGCCCGATCGATTTCCGGAAGTTGAGCGTCCTGCAGAAGGGCGAGCGTTCTGTCTCGCGCCTCCAAGTAACGTCCCGTATAAAATTCCGCCAGCGCCAACTCATCCTGAGCCGACCATTGGTAAGCTGCCTCTTCCAAGAAGAGCCCCTCAAGCGGGATTCTCAGCTCGCAAGCCCGGTTGGCGAAGAGATGGCTCAAATGCCAGTGCCCGCTCTCACGGTAGAGCTTGGCCAATTCAACCAGAGCTTCAGCCCGATTCGGATTCAGCTGATAAGCTTCCATTAGTTCCGCCTGCACTAGTGGATTCCCGAACTGCAACTTCTTGAGCAGCCTGGCCCGCTCGAGATGCGATACATAGCGTTCTTCCGACCAACCCGCCAGCCGGCTACGACGCAGATAGACCTCAGCGGCCTCTTGCCATAACCCGGCATCGCGGTAGCTCTGGGCCAGGTAGAAAAGGTTTCGGGTATGCTCCGGTTCAATTTCCAAAGCGCTTTCCAGCAGTTGAGCGTCACGCAGATACTTCTGAGGATCGCGCGAACGCGCTCCCTCTCCATAACTGCAGACGTATTTCAGACCGTCCAGCGGAGCGACGCTTCGGGCTTCCGGGCAGGCCGCATATTCATGCACCGCTCCCTCAAAGCGCCATAGTAGCGCACTGCGGAAAAGCTGTGGACGAACAAACCGAACACCGTTGTAGTGCACCTGCAACGCGTAGCTGTCTGCGGTCAAATCGGGCATGCAAAAGCCCGGCACCGGCTCCAACCAGTCATCCGCGTCCACCACCAGGTGGTAGTCCGCCAAGCCACGGTTCAGCTCAAAAGCCTCACTGCGGTTGTCGGCAAAGTTGCGCCAGGGCCGATGATGCAGTTGCCCCGGCAGATGACCCAATACCGATTCCACGATGGCCGGCGTGTCATCCGAAGAACCTGTGTCCACCACGGTCCAGCTATCTAAGAACGGCAGCACCGAGCGCAAGCAGCGTTCAATGACCCTGGCTTCGTCTTTTACAATCATGCATAAACTGATCGTCGACATAGGACTCCTTTCTGGGCCGCAAACAGGCAGCACGAAGCAAAACCCGTCTGGGCTTTGATTTTTGAATCAGCTCGCTGCCCTAGTCGGGCAGTTGCTCAAAGAGTAATGTGAGCAGCTCGCGCAACTCATCCAGGTGAGTGCCAACGGTCTTCCCGCGGCGCTCCAAGGCCTTGAGCCGGCGCAATGCTTCCATTTTCATTCGATTGGGCGGAAGAGCCGAAGGCTCTTCCGCTTCAAGTTCCTCCGAGACCGAGGAGGCGCTCTCCGTTTCATCCACGGACAGCGCCGCCCCGACCTCGGGCTCATTAGTCGTATCCATAAGCTCCTTTCCCGCCCGTCAGGGCATAGCGAGGCTAGGACCCTGACGGGCGTTATGCGACGGATGGTGGGACTGAGGGAATTACTTGGTCAGCCGGACCGCCGCTTCAATCACGGTGTCCAGCAGCAACTGAGGGGGATCCAGGCCGTGACTGCGGGCAAGCTCTGCCAACAACTGCAGCGCCAGCCGCTTCTTCTCCGCACCGGAAGCTCGGGCGGTCTGCTCGAGCGCCAGCACCACCTGTTCCGCCAGCGTGATCAGCGTTTCCAGCTGATCCAGCGCCTTCTGGGCCTTTTCAAAAAATGAGAACACGATAATCACCTCCTATCCTTCCCAGCGGCTGCGATAGCCGCGCACGTCAATGTGGCAAAACTGCTGGCTCGGATAGAAGCCCACGCCCCCGTCGTCGCCAATGATGACCTCGCAGACCCGCCGCAAGGCTTCGGTTGGTATCCCGGCCGCCGAAATATCGGCGGCCAGGCCGTCGATGTGGGCGCTGTTGGAAACGCCCCCCACCGAGCGGTTGTATTCGGGCGGGCGGTAGGCGGAGTGAACCGTGATGGCCACTCCGCCCAGCGCCGTGCGGATCTTCTCGAGTCGGCGAACCAACTCGGCTGAGATTCGCAGGAATCGGTAAGACGAGTCCCCCGCTGGATAGAATTCGCCTGCCGCGAAATGCGCGGACAAACGGTCGCTGGCTTTAGCCGCCAGCAGCGGCGCGGCCGTGTAAATCCCGGTGGTGCCATAGCGAGCCGCTTCGGCCTCGGACAGCACGGCCTTGGGAATCGACAGACCGCTCGGGTATTTCACACCCTCGCCGCCACTGGAAGCTTCCGGCTGGACCACCGCAGGAAGTCCTAAAAAGAACTTCTGCTGGGCATCGTCTCGGCCCACCCGCAGACCCAGGCGCTCGCCCACCATCGTCAACAACGGCAGCACGGTTTCCTCAATCTCGATTGGGTGCAGCCAGTCTTCCGCCGGCGCGAACAATCGCCACTTATTCATTTTTAGGACCTCCCTTCGCAGTCTTGCCGCGCAGCACGCGCAGTAATTCTTCCGTGGAGCCGAGGGTTTCCACATCCTTGCCACGACAAGTTGCGTCGTGATAAATGAGGATAATGCTGAGGCGTTCTAAAGCCTCTGTTACCTCACGTAGACCCCGCTCCGAAGCCTCTCGCTCCCGCTGCAAATCCTGGCGGAATTGCTCCATCATCATCGGAATTGTCTTCGAAAAGGTCTGAAGCATCAGCCAGGCGACCAGCGCGAATGAGGTTGTCTCCAGTGCTATCTTGACTAGATCCGCTTCCAACACGCACACCTCCTATCGCTCATTGCTTACCTGTCCGCGGTCGCAGATAGACCTTCTTCTGAGCAGCCCCTTGCTCTACCACGAACTCAAAATGCTCCCCCGATACCCTCAGCGAGGACGGGAGGTAATCCTGAAGTTTCCCCGGTAGGCCTCGACAATGATTGACCCATGGCCTTCGCCTGCTATACATTTACCTGCATCCTCACTTTCTGCCCCGGGCGATTCTTCAGACAGGCAATAGCTAAGCTAGGCTTGCCAAAATATGCGAATCTGGAACGATGCCAACAGCAAAGCCAGCCCAAGACCAATTGAACGAGTTTTCCTGACTTGCGGCACTGCTTCCAGCGCCCTGAAATGATTCTAAGCGATCCTTTTGCCACCCACAATCGACATTGAATGTCTACGACGCTGAATGTCAGGTTCCAATCCGCGATTAAGCTGCTTGGGAAACGCCCAACAGTTGCAGCCACGTGCAACCCAAAACCCGACAGATCTGAAGCCTGGTAGCCCGACTGCGTGGCTCCGAATCCTCCGTTTCCCAGCGACTAACCTGTCGGAGGGATACCCCCAAAAGGTCTGCCAACTGTCCCTGGGTGAGGTCCCTGGACTTCCTGAGGCTCTTGAGCCCCTTTAAAACAGGTTCTCCTTTCACAGACTTGTCTTCCCTTCTCTCCGCCTGGCGGAATTTAGCTCCCCTTAGAGAATACCTGATGCGCTACAGGACTACAATCGACATTCAATGTCTACATCGGTTGCACGGGCAGATAACCCGAGAATCCCGCCATCTATGCCCTGTTTGTAAGAGTTAATCATAGAACAGGTATACACCGGTACCCGGCTAGATCCTGCACTACAATTTGTAGTATCACTTAACAGACCGCGGGTATCCAAAGAGCCCGCCTGAAAGGTATCATTAGATGAAAAAATCCTCGGGCCAGCCGGTCCATCAGATCGGCATCAATGTTTCCCGCGTGCGCGCACTCCGGCGAAAAGAACAATGGTCACAACAAGACCTGGCCGACAAACTCGGCGTTCATCGAGTAACCCTCGCTCGCTGGGAGCTTGGAGAAGTAGAACCGCCTCCGGAGATGGCCCAAAAGCTGGCAGAGGCCTTCCAAGTCGACCCTCAGTTCTTCTATCAGGTCGCGCCCTTCCCGGACTATGAAGGCGGAGTGCTCAATGAAATCTCGGACCCCTGGCTCAGTCGCTTCCCTCTGGCCAAACTGCAAAAATACACCAGGCCAGCTCTCAAACTGCTAGGGTTCAGTCTCAGACAGCTGGTCCGCATTCTTCCAGACCTTTCAGCCGACCGAATTCAAGAGCTACTGAACGGACAGAAACCAACAGCGTTCGAAATCCAGATGCTCCGCAACGCTTTCGGCACGGACTTCAATCCCACGTCATCTATCAAGGAACGCATCCTGGCGGCCAAGCCCGTTCCCTATACGGGCAACGCCCTGGAGGAACGGCTATCCAGGCTGGAGGACTCCGTGCAAGCGCTCACTCTGATGCAAATGAGCCTCATGGACAAGGTGGAAATCATTCTTGCACGCCTACCGAAATGCCCCGAAGAGCCCGCCCCTTAAAACGGTTCCATCCGGGATAGCGGATCAAAGAAAAGCTCCCACACTTCACAGCCGAATGCCATGCTTAACACCCTCAACAGGTCGCCACGAGGACTGCAACGCCTTCGCTCGTAACGATAGACCGCGTTGGCGGACTTGCCGATTCGCTCCCCCAACTCCCTTTGAGTCCAATTTCTAGCCAAACGAAGTCGCTTGACACCCAAAAGAAAAACACCACTATTCGGCACTATCTACAAGCCTCCAATTCGATTCAGAAGTGCTGTCTATTGAATTCTGCAGCCAAGTTAGCCCGGCGAGGGCCACCCGGTCAATCGGCATATTTTGCCGATCTGCGTCCAAATTTAGACAACGATCTTGTCTAGCACCGCGATTTCTACCAAATTTCTACAACCACAGCCTGAATGTAAACATTTGCATTCATCTGTATCCAACACCCCTGGGGGCAGTGGAACCGCAAGTCTCATTTTCGCAATCAGAGATTCCGTGAAGACGATTTATTCTGATCTTTTCGACCGTTTGTTCGCTAGTTGAATCCTCTTCAGTACGGTATGCTGACATGTCACGCCTGAACGGCTCTGTTCAGTCATGTCCTGCCTCCGCCCAAGGAGCCGCAGCAAACCATAAAAGAGCGCTAGAAACGAAAAAAGACCCGGCGGACAACCGAGTCTTTTACGTAGCTGGTGAGCAAACCCACCAACCTGAGAAAACAAAAACTTGCCCTCAGGTTACCACAAGGATGCTCACCGGTCTAGTGTTTTATTGCCTCCGGAGAGAAAAAACTTGTGAAAAGCATTCAACGCGAAGTCCTTGCCCTGGCATGCCCTCACGGCCGCTCCGCCCCACTCAAGCCCATTGACCCGTGCCCCAAGGTGCGCCCCTAGCCCATGGTGGCCGCACTGGAAGCGCTAAGGCAATCCGGTAAGCTCCACAAAGCCAAAATCGTTGGCTACAAGGGGGGGCGCAAACTTGTATGCTGCTGCCCGTACCACCACGAATCCACCCCTAGCTTCGCCATCTTCGAGAACGGCGGTTTCCATTGCATGGGCTGCGGAGTCTCTGGCGTCGTTTCGCGCCACGACGGCAGCCACGACGATCTCTTGAACCACCTCAACCTGGACCGCCCCGCTGTTCCCTTACGCATCGGTATTAAAGCCTCGACCAGCACCGCCCTGGAGCCCGACCTGCTCGACCGCGCCTACCGCGCCGCCCTCTCCCTTATCAACTTGCGCCACCAGGAGCGCGAGCATCTAACCCAGAGAGGCCTGACCCAAGAACACATCGCCGCCTGGGAAACCCGAGGCTACCGCAGCGCGCCCACCTCCTGGACGCTCCGAACGGCCATTGCGGACGCCGCCATCGCCGCCGTGGGCAAAGAGGCGGCCCAATCCCTGCCCTTCCTACAACCCTCCAAGAAGGCTCCAGGCGGCCTCATCTGTTCCGACGTCCCCGGCCTGCTCGTCCCCATCCACGACACAAACAACCGCATCGTGGCCTGCAAGGTCCGTCTGATCGACCAGGAAAAGTCCCGCTTCCTCTGGTGGAAAGCCCGTCACAGCACCGCCACCACCGGCGCTCCTATTCATATCTTTGGGTCTAAGACGGCTACGCTGGCCATCGTAGTAGAGGGCCCTATCAAGGCCGACCTGGTGGGCACTCTCTGGCCGCGCATCTTTGGCGAATCCGTCACCGTCCTGGCCATACCCGGCGCCACCGCCCACGCCGGACTATCCGCGTCGCTCGAGCAGCTGGGCCTGCGCCGCGTTCTTCTGGCCCTGGACCCCGACAAAGCCGGTCGCAAAACCACCGAAGAACTCCAACCACGCCTCCACAAAGCCGGTTTTGCTGTCGAGACCGCCCACTGGCCCGAAGGCTTCGGCAAAATCGACGATTTTCTAGCCCATCCCAGCGCGCCCCATGCTCAGTTGAACCGCCTCCCCTACCAGCCCGAGCCCCCTCAACCCGTCACAAAACCCTTTGAGACGATGGAAGAGGCGCGGACCGCGGCCAGGCCCTGGCTCGAAGCCGCACTCACTGCCCCACGCGGAACCGTTCACCATATGGCACTGGAAATGGGCGGCGGCAAAACCCACCTGGCCGTAGAGCTGGTCAACGAACTCTACGACGCCGGCAAGCTCAAGGGTCAAATCGGCCTCTTTACCCCCCGTCACGAGCAGGGCGAACAATTTACGGGAACCTCTGGTTGGGCCCGCCACTACGGCGCCACCTACGGTTTTGTAAATGGGGAACCCACCCCCAAGTCACCATGCCGCGAGCCGCGTCGTATGCTCACCGTAGTCAACGCTGGCGCTCCCACCAAACTGGCCTGCGAAACCTGTCCCCAACGCGACGACTGCGCGAATAACTTCTCCCGCGACCCCGCCCTGCCGTTCTTGCTCACTCAAAAAACGACCACCAAAGACCGCCATCTCTACAACGCCAATTCGTTGCGCGACCCGTCCGTCGTGGCGCGTCTCTCCACCATCATCCTCGATGACCTGGACCTGGAAAAGGTCATGGTCGACCAGACCTTTCTCGACACCGACCAGCTCCGCAAGGCCATTCTCTGGGCTCAAAGAGATCTGGAGTATGCTCCCCTTCTTCCTCTCCTCGAAGGTCTCTGGGCCGTCTTGCCGACCATTGCACCCAAGCGTTTCCCGCACGATGCTCCGCGCCTCAACGGCGAGGCGCTCCAGGATGCTCTGGCCGCCAAAGCCGGTGGCCTTGAGGTCCTTGGCTCCGACCTGGAGATGGCGCTTCAAGCCAAAGACCCTCACCCGCTGAGCCCTCTCGGAGAAGTCCGCTCCGACATCCCCCACCGCGGATTTTTAAAGCTGGCACAACGGCTGAGCGAAGAACTCGCTCAACGCGGCCAACCCACCTGGAATCCCATGGTCCACCTCAAACCGGACGGCATTTCGTTCTGGACCCGCGCCAAAGTCGATTTCACCGGCAAAACCCTGATTCTTCTGAATGCCGGCAACAGCGCCCAGCAATACCAACGCCTCTTCCCCAACGCCCAGGTCCAAGTTTTCCATGGTCGAGTCACTATGCCCAACCGCACCAAAGTCGCCCAGATACCCGTCGGCCCCTACACTCTCAAAGGCTCCAGCAAGCTCGTGGAGCAGATCGCGAGGGCCCTGCAAGCTCGAAAGGCCCATCACCCCCACGAGTCTCCCGCAGATTGGGGCTTGGTCGCCGGCGGCACCGTCCGGGAAGAGATCGAAAACCTATTCCCCGGCATCAACGCTCGCCACTACGGCAACCAGACCGGCTCCAACGAAATGGAATCCGTTCGTTTTCTGATTGTCGCCGGCGATTTCAAGCCCAATCCTCATGGCTTCTTCGAAGAAGCGCAAGCCATCTGGGGCGACTCCCCTCTGCTGCAAAACAACAGCCAGATCACTTACACAAAAATCCAAGACCGGTCCGGCAAGTCTATAAATCGCGGCCGGCGTGGCTACCTGGATCATCGCCTCGACGCCCGCTGGCTCGAGCTCACCGCCGGCGAAGTCCGCCAGGCCGTAGGTCGCGGACGCCCCTGGAACACCGGCAACGATAAACCCGAGCAAGGCAAGCTTTTTAGAAACTCCTCGCCCCACATACGACGTCTGGATGTGCTGATTCTTTCTTCCTACGCCTTAGAGGCCATCGTAGCCGACCAGCTGACCGGCCAACGCGCCGATCTCGAAGACGTTCTCACCGCGGCCGCCGTCGAACTCCGCCGCGCCGGCCAGCTCGTCACTCTCACCGCCCTGCGAACTAAAACGGGCATCTCCGACCGTCAAATTCGAGAACGCTTCAACCGCGTCAAGCTACGCTCGGAAGCGGAGATCCTCACCCTCCGCGCCGCCCTCAGCAGCAGCCCGGGGTTCTCAACCGTCCTCCAAAACATCGAACTCTTACCCACCCCCAGCGACCCTCATGGAAACCCACAGCAACGCCGCGGCCCACCTGTTCACGGACTTGTTCAACCTGTTCATGAAGCTGTTCAGCGGTCTGTTCACCCGCCTGTTCAGGCTGTTCACGTGAACTGACCCCGTTTTTTAAACGGGGGAATAACGGCTTCCGAGACTGTTCACCGAGCTGTTCAGAGAAGTTCGCGAACCTGTTCATGCTGTTCACCACGACTGAACAGCATGAACAGCCTTTGAAAAACTACTGGGCGCCGAACAGGCCACGCACCCAGCGCGGCACTCTCTTCTCAAGCCAGTTCACTCGGGTCTTAGAAGTCTCAAGCTCCAGAGCCCATTGCTGCTTTTCTTGCTCATATAAGCTCAGACGGGAGGCGTTCTCTGCTTCCAGCTCCGCCAGTCGCCTTTCTTGTTCTGCCCGCTCCTGGTCCCACCGCTCTTGCAGTTGACGGTTCTGGGCACGCAGCTCCTCATGATGGCGTAGAGACGCTTCTTTCTCGTGAATTGACTCGGCATGCTCGGTCAGGCAATTTCTGGTGGCCAGCAACTCCATCCGAACCACATCCGCCTGACGCTCCGCGCGGTGGGCTCTCTCGGTCGCATCCAGCAGCCTCAGCTGGGTCGACTCCAAAAGCCGAACCAGGTCCAGATGCGCGAGCAAAGGCACCTGTTCAAGCTGTTCATCCTGTTCACGAGCCTGTGCAGCCTGTTCACCGCCCTGTTCAAAAGCCTGTTCATCCCCCTGTTCAGGCTGTTCACTGGCAGATCGTGAACAGCTCCAAGCCTGGACGTCTTCACGCGAGACCAGTATTTTCTTGACTTTGCCGACCATCTCGGTCCGCACAGGAAGCTCAGCACGCTGAACAGCTCTGAACAGGGTCGGACGACTCACACCGGCCAAATCGGCCGCTTCTCGAAGGGTAATGAACAGTTCCATGAACAGCCTCTTCGAATCCCCTGAACAGCCTCCGCCCCTTGAAATGAAAAAGATTCACTCACTTTGCCCCTGTTCACGCCACCTCTCGTGAACAGCTACTTTGAACAGCGTGAACAGGCTTGCTGTTCACCCGCCGGCCAGCTAGTCACCCTGAACAACCTGCGCGCCCCAGAAATCGCACGATCCCTTTGCCATCAGGCTCAAATCGACCAACATCAGACCCTGCGTTCAAGACTATAAGTAACCCTTAGAGCTGAACGCAGGGTGGATCGTTCCTCTCACGATGTAGTCAAAATAGGGATCGTAGGCAAATTTGCACGGAGCGCGCTGACACAACCGCCGTTCGATAGGATTTTCGGCATCCTTGGTCTTAGAATTCAGTCCGCTAGTTGGGAAAATCGCGGCATCAAAGCTGCAGCAAGAGAGAGGTTTGCCGATGATTGAGGTGCCCAGTCTCAAAGTGACTGTTCCGATTCAAGGTCACTTGCTGCCCCGAGATATTTTGCCGCCTTTGGGACAGCCAGGAGCCGCAAAGGCCCTGGTCACGATAAAACTCAAGTGTGACGGAGTTAATCTTTCAGTTCAGCTCAAGGCGAAGAGCTACCGCGATGTCCTGGCAAAAGTGGACGCCTCCCCACACGGAGCCTACGCCGTGCTTCAAGGTAAGCTCAAACGCGGTGAAATCGTGGAGGCTGGCTTTACTGTCCAACCCATCGTCCCCAAAGAATCTGTGCCAGGCACTACACCTCAGACACCGCCAGTTGCCACTCAGACGCCTACCGTTCCAACAGTGACTTCCACAGCTAGAAAGGACGCCAGAGGCCGGCAGGTTCTGGTTCCAACGCGCTCCCTGCACCTCTAACCTTTTTGCCGTTCAGCTCCCTGAGAAGACCTAAGGGCACTTCTTCGCCAGGCCCTGTAGCCGATAGGTATCGAACTTAGGGAAGGCTGCCACGGCCCCCAAAACTGCCAGCAGTATGGGTAGCTTTTTTGGTTTTATGCACGATACCTATCGTATAGGGCCCTAGAAAAGCTACCACGGGGGTGGAAGACCCAACCTGTATACGATACCTATCTGCTACAGAACTAAAAAATCAATATTTCGAAAAAAAATCCGTCTCTATATATCATAGGTATCATCTATAAGGATGGATGGTTCGAGGTGTCGTGGGTGTATACGATACCTATCGTTATCCAGGCTGAAGTCCTGAAAAGTATGCCTTATAGAACGGGTATCTATCGGCTTGATGCGGACATACTTGCTGTCCATCTGACCGCCCTGGGCATACTCCACAAAGCGTTCCATCTGCACCTTCATCTTGGGGGGAGGGATGGCGTCTATGCTTAGAGCGATCGGCTTGCCGTTGACGCCGCCACCCTTTTCAACCCAATCCTTGATCATGGACTGAAAGGACTGTGGCCAGAAAGTGAGGTCGTCACCGCTGGCGATGTCTTCTTCGCTGAATAGCTTTGCAGCGGTCAGCATGTAGGTTTTGACCTTGAACTGAATCCATTCGCCGGTCTTCTTGTCCCGCGCGACGCGTTCGCCCAGAAAGCGCAACTTCGCGTCTAACTCTTCCATAATCTTCCAGCCGAATGGGTCCCAGTCGGGAAAGCCACCCACGATGAACGTGCCTACGCGGCCGTCGGCAAAGTCCTTAGCGAACTTCTCCAGTTCAAGAAACGACGGCTGCCCACGCGAAGCCATATAGGAAATCCTGGCGATGTTTTTGTAGGCCCATTTACAGAGTTCGTACATGCCTCGCTTCTCGAAGAACAGCAAGATGCGCGGCTGGTCCTTGCCACGCTGCCAGAAGACGTCGGCCGAGTAAAACTGGAAGGCGCCTCCATACTCGAAGATTCGCCGCGAGACGAAGTCCGCCAGCGCTCCGTTCATTGCATCGGCGGTAGCGTCTCCCGTGCTCTTCAGGGGGCTGCGACCATGTTCTAGCAGATTGTGACGTCGATAGAACGGCTTCACCACCTGATACCAAAAAGAGCGGAGATTGCCGTCAATTGCTAGCATGAGTTTTGCTTGGATTTTGATCCAGCTCTGCCACACCATGGTCCGCAGCAAACGGGCGTCATTGATCAACTGACCCTTAGCGGTGGAGGGAAACTCAGCGACGACTTGTTCCGTTGTGGCCGTCTTCAAATCTGGAGAATCCCAGTGGACCGATCTTTGGAGCCACTTCCAGGCTTTGGATTCCTCGCCAAGATCGGCTTTGAGCTTCCTCAGAACCTTCGCTTCGGTTTCATACCAGGGTAGGTTTTCGCGCCGAGGCTTATCGCTAGCATCCATCCGCGAGGCTTCCGCGCTGGCGCCGGGAATCTTCGCGGCATGCACACTCAAAAACAACTACTTGCCCTCCTGGCCGAGGAGTTCGAAATGCCCGTCACTCGGGTCTATCGGCTCATCAAGCGTTACTACGAAGTGCTGACCAACGACCTGGTCAAAGAGCAACGCATCGAGATCCCCGCGCTGGGCGTCTTCGCCGTGCACGTTCGGCCCAAGCACACCACCGTTCATCCGAAGACAGGCGAGACCGTGGTGATTCCTAAGAAGAAGGCCCTGCGCTACCGCAGTTGTCGACCGCTCCGCCGGCGTTTGAACCCGAAAGGTAAAACAGATGACACCTGAGTTCTGTTTCACATGGAACGTTGTAACTGCCTTCAGGGCGCGGGGAAAGGAGCTGAAATGAGCGGAGCTTCAGGAATAAGAGGGTATCTAGTGCAAACCCTCTGTTGCCTTCTCAAGAGCCTGGATTTGGATTCTTGGGAAACGGTGAGCCTCGAACCAGGCGATGACAAGTCTGAGAAGGTCGACATTCGCTGGGTCGGTCCTGATTATAAGTTGGCGGTTCAAGTAAAATCCTCTAAGAATCAAATAACTAAGCCAAAAGTCAAAGCTTGGGCAAAGGACTTAGAAGAAAAGGCTCCTGGCTTGAGGTCTTCCCTAAAGGTGTGGCAATTCAAAAAGGCGATCTCTCCACCTGTTGAGTACGAATCGACAGATTGGAAAGAACCGCCATGCCAAACCATACCCCTCAGAGCCCTTCTCAGTCCAGCCCCGTATACGAAACCCTGGAACGGTGGGTGCGTCACAGTATCCAAGGAATGCTTCAGTCCGTCCTCGAGGAGGAACTCAAGGATTTCCTTGGGCGCGAGTCCTATTCGCGCGAACAGACTCTGGACGGTCGGCCCGGCCGGCGTAACGGGCACGGAAAGGAGCGTCGGCTCGGGTTGTCCTGTGGCACGATCGTTGTGCGTAGGCCAAGAGTTCGGGACACCAATGAGCCTTTTGAGAGCAAGATCTTGCCCCTGTTTGCTCGTAACTCACAGGAAGTCTCGAATCTTCTGCCCGAGCTTTACCTCCACGGCCTGGCCAAGGGTGACTTCGAGCTGGCATTAAGGGGCTTGCTCGGCGATTCGGCCCCCTTGTCACGCAACTCCATCGACAGACTTAGAGCCAAGTGGTCGTTCGAGATGAAGGCTTGGAGCAAGGCCAGCTTAGCCGACGAAACGATCGTCTACCTCTGGGCCGACGGCATATACGTGAAGGCAGGGCTGGAAAAGGAAAAGGCTGCCCTGTTGGTCATTATCGGGGCCAACATTCACGGCGACAAGAAGCTATTGGCTGTTTCGTCGGGTTATCGCGAGTCTAAGGAGTCGTGGCTCGAGGTGCTGCTGGACCTGGATCGACGCGGCATGAAAGCGCCCAAACTATGCGTGGCGGACGGATTGGCGTCTTTCTGGGCGGCCCTCGCTGAAGTGTGGCCAACTGCCTCCGAGCAGCGATGTTGGAATCACAAGATGGTCAATGTCCTGGACCGCCTTCCGCGCAAATTGCAGGCTGCGGGTAAGGAAATGCTCCGCGAAATCGTCTATGCTCCGTCCCGAGAAAAGGCTGAGGCCGGTCGCGATGCCTTCCTGGCCAAGTTTTCCAAAGAACATCCGAAGGCTACCGACACTCTCAACAGAGATTGGGAGCGCATGGTTGCCTTTTACGACTTCCCCAGCACCCACTGGAAGCACTTGCGAACCACCAATATTATTGAGAGCCCGTTTGCTTCCGCGCGGTTAAGAACGGCCGCTGCCAAACGCTTTCGAAACGTCGAGAAGGCAACGGTCCTGCTCTGGAAACTCCTGCTGGTCGCGGAGAAGCGCTTTCGAAAGCTAAACGACCCAGAGAAGCTGGTCGCGGTTTGGCAGGGTCAGAGGTTTGTGAACGGCGAACCGGTGCCTACACCGATACCGACGGTGGAGGTTACGCGCTGACGAATTGCCACACCTAAAATGAAGACCTCCCTGGCTTCGATCGCTATGAACTCCAACTGTTTGGACCTTGTACGCAGGGAATCATCGATGTTAAGTTTGGAAAGGTAGAGGTCCCTGCACCAAATAGTGTGGCTGTATCACATCTACTGGATCAAGCAGCACACGCCCTCGATGCATTCTTGGAAAAGCGATACTTGAGACCGCCTCCCAGACTTGTCCGTGAACTGCTTGTGCAAGGATTAGTAGGAAAGCTCACAGCCTATTCCACAAGCGGAGTAAACGTTGCTCGGCAAGAGCTTGAAGGCCTTATAAAGGTCTGGCTGTTGGCTCTGTATCCTTCTTCGGTCGAGGAAGCTGTGGCGATGCAGTGCGATGTTCTGGTGGATACCGTCATGCTCCCTCGCCTAGAGCCAACTAACCCTCCGCGAGGGCCGGAAGATGTCGTGATTTGTTTGCCGCTTGTATTCGTCAACGGCGGAATCAGAACGGCAGTTGTAGATTGGGTGGCCATTAAGGTTGTTGGACCGGGCGAAGAAAAAAGATACGTCCCCTTGTTTTGCGTGGACGTGCAAAAATACTATCAGCATATCCAGTTTCAGTTTTGCGTGGCAAGTGGATTCTCGGTATTTGCAGTCACTCCCGGAACAGCTACGGAGAAGTGCGTGGCGTTCGCTCCACATCGCTCGCCGACGGTTTTTCCCTCGCCATGGCTACCCGGCGACTATGTATTGGAAGTAGTTTTAAAGCTAAACGACCGTGAATTTCCACAGAAAGTAGCGGAACTTAAGCTTCAGTTAACGCTCGAGAGTTTACAGGCCTACTTTGCTGGCAATGGGATGAGCAACTTGGACCGCGAATTTGACTTCTAAATTTCCCGTAGCCAGCTAGCCAGTCCAAGCGTGAGATCGTGGGCAAACAGAGTGCCGGGGCCTCGCGCGGAATCAACAAGCTCCGAATTCTGGTGGGAGCTCACTCGTAGTGGGGGAATTACCACTGCATGGATGAGCTGTTCGGTGACATTGGCCCCGAGATCATTGGTCGAAAGAGCATAGTGCAGCCAGAAAAAAAGTCGGGGAGCTTTGACGACCCGCCGGTGCCTCGGGCTGCTGGCGTTATAGCTGGGTGCGTGATAGCCACGATCATAGCTTTGATGGCTGTGAGTTACATTCTTATGCTGGTAGCTAAACCGTCGACCCGCCCAGCCATATTTGTCCAGACCCCCAAATAGCCGGTCCTGCCGCGACACCATGAGCGGTAGCTGAGTGGCCGGGCTTCGCCCGGAATCAACAAAAGCTCAGGCGTAAGACCATGGGCGCAACACTGGTGGCCGGCCTTCGGCCGGAACAAACCTTAAGCATGGGCGAAAGCACTTGGCTGAAAGCCAAGCGATGGCTTGGGCCCGCCTTTGCCGCAAAGGTAAATGAACGTGGCCCAAGCCAAATCAACATTGGGTGCCAAGCGATAGCTTTTAATGGGCAGAGTGCTACACGAAAGCTGAGTGCTGCGCCGGCCCCGGGGCTGCGCCCCGGGGGCCGGCTAAATCAACACGGGTGCTGTGGTGGGGCTTCGCCCCACATCGATCGGCATGAGCTCTAGCCTGGTGGCCGGCCTTCGGCCGGAACATACTTTAGAGCTCAGGCGCAAGTTGTAGGGTTGGCGGTCTGAGCGGCGTGGGCCGCTACACTTGTCTGACAAGTGCGCGTGTCGGCGGTCGCGCCTTAGCGTGCAATGATTTCCGTTTCGTGAGGCACTAGACTGACGCGGGGTCACCTTCTCCGGGCGGTTTTCCTCTCTTGCTCGTAGCGCCGGGCTTTCTTTAAAGCCAGTTTCCAACCAGTAGGGAACTCCAGCAGATCGACGCGGCTCTCTCGATCGTCGGGGACCTCCACTAGCCAGCACTCCATTCCCAAGCGGGCCAGTTCCGCGGCCATTCTTTTCGTTTGTTCGGGAAGACTTAAGGCAAGCCACACTTTGCGCACCCCCGCCTGGCGCAAGGCGGGTAACCAGCCCGGCGTCAGCAGTTCCGCCGCCTGAACGCCATTGATTCCGGCGGCGAAAGCAGCCAGCGCCTCCACCACGCCGTCCACCAGCACCAACTCCTCGCCAAGAGGCCCTGTGGCTAACAATCCCTGGCCCGATCCCGTGCAGCGCTCCACCAACGTTTTCAAAGCGCAGCCCCAAAATCCCGACAGCGTTCCTGTACTCGCAAAGAATGGAACGGTCAGGCAGCCGGCCAGGCGCTCCCGGCCGTTGCGTTCCAACATCTCCAGTTTCTTGAGTTCCTTCTGCTCGGCTGCATCTCGGGCCACGCCCCGCGTGCCGCAGTAGCCCAACCCGAGTGCGGTCCTGTGTTCTTCCTTCTTCAGTCCCAGTTGGTGAGCCAGGCTTTTGGCCTGGAAGTGCTTGCTGAAATTCTCGCGAAACCGCGTTGCATAGCGGTCCAGCGGAGCTACCACAGCGTCTAGACTGTCGTCTGACAACTGTTTCTTCCGACCGGCCGAACCGCCGCCGCTTTGGACGGTGGCCAGCTGCTCCTGGAGCAAAGCCACCTGCTTTTCCAGCTCCTTGATGCGGGCCCGGTCGGTCGGCCACGCCTGACGTTCTTGGTCCACCAAGCGCTCGATCAGACCACGAGCTCCTTCGGCGTTCTCGAGTAGAAATTCGCGCACGTCGGGGCGCAGGCGCACGGTCAGGCGAGGTGCCTGGCCCAGGTCTTCTCCACGGCGGTAGCGGCAGGGAGGGCAGTTGCAATCCGATGTGTGTCCCATGTCTCGGCGATTCGCAGTTGTCAGACAAATGTCCTGGAGAGCATAAGACGTTGTGGCGTAAGCAAAACCAGAATGGATCACTTGTCTGACAACTGTTTATGAACCTGAGCCGCAATGACCCAGCGCCCTGCAGGACCCGGATCGGCGCTCGCCGGCCACCGCCCCGGGAACTCTGGCGTAAAGTGGCGGGAACAGCGGCGCCAGGTCCAGCCCGCCCCGTTCGCGCTGTCTGAGATCCGGCAGCTCGCGGGGGCGCCGGCGGTGGCACTCGTGACCAGGCTCGGGGACATCCCCGCCGCCGCAACCCCCAGTCGCGGTTTCCGTGCACCAGATCGAGCCCGGCCTGGCGGGGCGGCGTTGGCGGTCCTGGCGCTGTCGTCCGCCCGCCTTCCCATCTCAACCCGGCAGGCTCAGCCGTCCCCGGCCTTCCGTGTCCGCCGTCCAGAGCGTCGCCCGTGGGTGCTCGGTTCCCTGTGTCGCTCTCGGGTGCTGAAGGTCCACGCGCGCCTTCGGTTTCGCTTCGGGGACGGATGACCTCGAGCGGGCCGCTCTTTCGCGGTCGCAGAATCCGCAGTGGGTCCCCCGCCGTCCAGGTAGCGCGACTGGCGGGCTCCCGGGGTCCGGCCTGCCCTGCGGCCCCGCCTATCGCAACGGGAGGGTAGCAGGTCGGTCAAGGGTTCGCTCCGCCGCAGATTTTTTATAATTTTTGCGGTCTTTCGGGCGATCTTAGTGGACGGAAAATCTGCGGCTCCGCCGCTTCGCGCCCTTGACCGACCTGCTGGTGATGTTGTTGCGATAGGCGGTTCCTACGGGCAGGCCTCCTGCCCCGGGCGCGTCGCCGTCGCTACCTTACCGTCAGGAGACCCACTATGCGTATTCTGCTTCCCTCTCAAGAGCAACAGCTGCTCTCTGTCATCCGCCCTCGCGAGCCCTTCGGGGCGCGCGATCGGGCCCTTATCACCCTCGCTCTCCACACGGGCCTGCGCTCCCACGAGCTCGCGGCTCTAGACGTCGGCCACGTCATGACCTGGGACGGCTTCCCCCGCCAATGGGTTGAGGTGGTCGGCAAAGGCGGCCACCAGCGCCAGGTCCCGCTCAACGCCGCTGCCCGCCAGGCCGTCATCGACCTGGTGCACTTCAACCGCTCCCGGGGCTTTGCTGTGGCGGGTGAGTCCCCGCTCCTGGTTACTCGCTGCCACCGCCGTCTCCCCACCCGCTCGCTGCGGGCCCTCATCCAGCGCTACCGGGAGCGGGCTGACCTTGACGTCCGTTGTTCCCCCCATACTTTCCGCCATACGTTCGCGTCTCGGCTGGCCAGCTGCGCTCCTCTCCCGGCCGTGCAGGTCGCGCTGGGTCATAAGCGGCTCAGCTCTACCCAGGTCTACACCCACACTTCCCCCGCTGACCTGGCGGCCGCCGTCGCGCGCCTGGCCGGCGGTTAGTCGGTATTACCGCCCCGGCGGGCGGTTGTTACCGGTTGGGGCACACGCCCCAACCGGTAACTCAACGACGTGCTCGGCCTGGTCGACGACAATTAAGAATACCGACGGCCCGGTCCGTGATCGTTGTACTGACGCCATCTGACAGCTATCCATTCAGCGGCGCTCCACCGGGCGCTAAGATAAACCCATCGAGGACGACACCTCCGGTGAAAAAATTCCGGTAACTTGCGGCCTCAAAAACTTCATAGTGAGACGAAAACAAGGGCGAATCCATTTTAGAGTTCGTCTCCGGCTGACCCCGGAGCAGCTCACAAGGCCGTGAGGCCACCCTCGCCACCGG
>LNFM01004496.1_pt1 | contig 25630 bp, 22 predicted proteins | sample 596031 | NCBI WGS metagenome assembly LNFM01 (sample SAMN04254537, study PRJNA301005) | activated carbon metagenome | isolation source: dual media filters at the Ann Arbor, Michigan drinking water treatment plant | place: USA: Ann Arbor | reverse complement strand
TCCCAGCCTTCCCCCATCTTCGACGGGGGAAGGAGTGCCACTGGTTGCGGCGACGCGATGATGCGCGCGCGGTACATTCCTTCCCCCGGCTTTGCCGGGGGAAGGTGGGGATGGGGGCAAGCAATGCTTACGGTAACCGCGGCCCCAGATCCTTCGCTGCTTCCTGCGCCGCCATGCGCATGGTCACCGTCGATTCGCGCGTGGTCTCGAACGAGTACGACAGCTCGTCGATTCCTTCCCAGGCCACGCTGCCATCCTCGCTGTCCCAGATCTGCAGGAACATGCGCATGATCGCGTACTGGGTCTGAGAGACGTTGAGGCCGAAGATGCCGAAGCGCGACTTCGCGCCCTGTTCGAAGCGCGCGAGCTTGATCTGTGCGAGATAGCGGGCTCCGGTGGCCTCTGCGACCTGGCGCAGGATTTCGCGATTGAACACGCCGGTCAGCCGATAGTCGGCGTACATGTGCTGATAGTCGTCGATCAGGTGCGCGCGGTTCACGGCGGAGAGCACTTCGGGCAACGGTACGAGCCGCAGGTCGGGCCGTTCCTTGGCGAGCGCCTCGGTGAACAGCAGCGCGAGAGTCTGCCGGTCCTCCTCCTGGCCGGTGACCGTGGAGGGCGTGAGGAACGCGAGCCCGCCCGACTTGAGATCGCCGTTGCGCAGCGTGTTGATGCGGGTTTCGGGCGTGGAGTAGCGCTGGGTCACGCCGGTGCAGCCGGCCAGCATCAGGACAGCTGCCGCAACGAAGACGCGGCGACGGGAGTTCGAGGTCACGAGTTTCAATCCTTGCAGGGGGAATTCAGAGAGCAGATCAGGTCGGAATCGGCACGCCGGCGGCGACGTAGCTCGCTTCCATCAGTTCGAGGGTGTGAATGTTGTCGAGGCGGTCGGTGCCGAACGCCTCGCCGGTGCGCAAGCCGTGCACGAAATCCTGCACGGCCGCGGTGAAGCAGATCTGGTAGTTCTTCGCGAGGTCGAACAGTGCGGGTGCCTCCGGCGAACCTTCGAAATACAACCGGTCGCGATCGTAGACGAGCGTGCCGAGAGTGCCCATCACTTCGAAGCGGTCCACGGGCAAGGGTGGATAGCCCGGTGCGGAAATGTTGCCGTCCAGCACCACGGTCATGCCGTTGCGCCCGGCGAGCGTCACCACCGCGACATCCTCGCCGGCCAGTTCGCGATTGACCTGGGCGACCTGCGCGCTCTGCACCTGCAAGGGGCCGAGGATCACGCGCATCGCATCGAGTTGATGGATCAGCACTTCGAACAGCAGCAGCCGCTTGAACTGCCGCAGGTACGGCTGGCGCTTCAGGAGGAACGGCTCGCTGCCATCGGCGGTGAAGCATGACGCCGAGCGCACCACCATGCGGGCGTGCAGCACTTCGCCGATGCGGCCTTCCTCGATCCAGCGCCGCATCAGCGCGTAGTGGGGTCGGTACCGGTAGTTCTCGTGCACCATGAAGCGCACGCGCTCGCCCACGTAGTCGATCAGCGCTCGCGCTTCGGCCACCGTCGCGCACAGCGGCTTCTGGCAGCAGACGTGGACGCCGGCGTCGGCCGCAAGGCGCGTGAGCGGCGCATGGGTGCCCACCGGCGTGATGATGTCCACGGCATCCGGCTTCTCGGCCGCCAGCATCTGCGCGAAGTCGGTGTAGGTCCGTGCGATGCCGTACTCGCGCGCTTTCACCTGGGCTTTCTCCGGCACCGGATCACAGATGGCGGTGAGTTCCACGCCCTCCATCTGCTTCCAGCCCGCCAGGTGGTACTGGCTGATGGCGCCCGCGCCGGCGATGGCCACCTTGAGCGGGCGATTCGACACCGTTGCGCTCATCGTTGGCCGGGGGTGCAGGGATACAGTTCCGTCAGGGCGCTGCGCACCGTGATGGCCGCGTTGTCGTCCCATTTGCCGAGGTTCTCGCGCATCCACTTGCGCACATCCATCAGCAAGCGCCGGTCGCGCACGTTGTCCGGGGCACAGATCTCGGTCCCGTCCAGCAGGTCGTTCACGGCCGCCACGTAGCCCAGTGCAATGGTGGTGTCCTTGAACGACCCGGTGGTGCTGGCGGCGGAGTCGAGCCAGCCGGACAGCGTCTTGGACGAAACGAACTCGGCGTGGGCGCCGGTCGCGGTCAGCGCGAAAACGGCACAGGTGAAGAGTCGACGCATGGGACCTCCTGCGAGCCAGGATGCAGGGCTGCGCCACAGGGCCGAAGTGCCGCCGTCCGACGACGGCCGTGCGACCTTTGGCGAGCAGCGGTTGTCGAAGCCGATCTCGACGCGAATGGTTTTCCGGATCATGGATTTGCGTGTTACTTCGCACCGAAGTTTACCGCACGGCCCGGCAGCCTCCGGTGCGAGCCTCCCCGACCCCCCCAAAAACTTGTACAGAAATTGCGGAATAGCCCTTGCGCGCCGCGAAAAGACGCTTAACATCCGCCCTCGCGTTTCGCGGACCCCAGGGTCGCGACGCGTGAACGGAGCAACAACACGGGACCACCGATGGCAACCGCTACCAAGAAACCCCTGACCGAAGCTCAACTCCTCGCCGCCCCGGCGAAGGACTACATGAACGAGGACCAGCTCGCGTTCTTCCGCCAGCGTCTCCTCGACCTCAAGCGGGAACTCTTGGCGAACGTCCGCGACACCAGCGAGCACCTGCGCGAAACCGAGGCCGCCAGCGACCCGTCCGACCGCGCGACCCAGGAAGAGGAACAGGCGATCGAACTGCGCACCCGTGACCGCGAGCGCAAGCTCCTGAAGAAGATCGAAGAGGCGCTCGGGCGCATCGACGACGGCAGCTATGGCTTCTGCAGCGAATCGGGCGAACCGATCGGTGTGCGCCGCCTGCTGGCCCGCCCGACTGCGACCCTGACCATCGAGGCCCAGGAACGGCGCGAGCGCATGCAGCGCATGTTCGGGGACTGAGGAATTCCCCCCGATGGTCCTGCGGCCCATTCCCGCGGGCCCAGCCCTCTTGGGGCGGCCCGGCGAGGGCTGACCCTTCGGGCACACCCCGGCAGACGCTGTTTGACAGGCGCTGGCGCACCTCACAAAATAAGAATAATTCCTATTTGTAGACCACCCACCGGTGGGTTCGCGGGCGCTGCGAGCGCCGCCCCGGCCGGTGCGGCGCCCGAACTGCCCGCCTGCCGGGTCCCGGTCCGCCGTTTCCCGGAGGAGAACCCGCATGCATGACCCCCAGCCGTTCGGCTTCAGTTCCTTCCTGCAGCAGACCGATGCCGTCGGCTTGTTCGTGCTGCTGCTGCTGCTCGGCATGTCGGTGGCGAGCTGGGCGGTGATCGTCTTCAAGGGGCTGCGCATCATGAGCGTCCGCAAGAGCGCGCGCACCATCATGGACGACTTCTGGTCGGCGCCGAACGTGTCGCACGTCGTGTACGGGTTGCGCGACAAGGCCAACAATCCGTTCGCCACGCTGGTGCTCTCGGGCGTCAACGCCGCTGCCCACCACCAGCGCCATCAGGGCGGCCGACTGGGCGATGCGCTCACGCTGTCGGAGTTCGTGACCCGCGCGCTGCGCCAGGGCATCAACACCGCGCAGTCCCGCCTCGAAACCGGCTTGTCGCTGCTCGCGTCCGTGGGCAGTACCGCCCCGTTCGTCGGTCTGTTCGGCACCGTCTGGGGCATCTATCACGCCCTGATCGCCATCGGCTCCAGCGGCCAGGCGACCATCGACAAGGTGGCCGGCCCGGTGGGCGAGGCGCTCATCATGACGGCACTCGGCATTGCCGTGGCCGTGCCGGCGGTGCTGGGCTACAACGCCCTGACCCGGACCAACCGCGTGATCCTCGCGCAACTCGATGCCTTCGCGCACGATCTGCACGGTTTCCTCGCAACCGGCGCCCGCGTGGACGTCGGTGCCGCCCCGCCGGAAGCGCCGCGCCCCGCGGCCACGCGCCCCCAGACCGCCTGACACTGGCGAGAACCCATCATGGCCTTCGGCAGCTTCGACCAGCAGGGCGGCAACCAGCCCATGTCCGAGATCAACGTGACACCGTTGGTGGACGTGATGCTGGTGCTCGTGATCATCTTCATCATCACCGCGCCGCTGCTGACCCACGGCATCAAGATCGATCTGCCCAAGGCGGCCAGCACCGCCAACCCCGAGAAGCCCGAGACCGTGACCCTGTCGCTCGATGCGAAGGGCAACGTGTTCTGGAACGACCAGCCGGTGGCCGACGAGCAACTCGCCGCCAAGATGACGGAGGCGGCAGCGAAGGAGCCACAACCGGAGCTGCATCTGCGCGCCGATCACAACACGCGGTACCAGAAGCTCGCCGAGATCATGTCGGCCGCCCGCAATGCGGGCCTGACCAAGCTCGGCTTCGTGACCGACCCCTCGCCCGCCGCCGCTGCGGCGCAGTGACATTCCCGGGGTGCGGCGGGCGTGACGCCACGCGACCTGCCTGCCGAGGTGCGCCGGGCGCGACCGCTGCTCGGCACGCTGGTCGAGATCGCCGTCCGCGCGGTCGTTGCGCCGGAGCAGGCCATTGCAGCGGCATTCGATGCGATCGCACAGGTCCACGCGCGCATGAGCTACCACGAGCGTGCGAGCGACATATCGCGCCTCAACCGGCAGGCGGATCGGCGGCCGGTCGCCGTGCATGCCGACACGTACCGGGTACTGCGCGCCGCGCTCACGCTGTCGGCGCGGACGGGCGGTGCATTCGACGTCAGCATCGCGCCGCAGCTCGAACGGCAGGGCCTGTTGCCGCGGCGGCGATTCGGTAGCGTCGGCGGCACCTGGCGCGACATCGAGCTGCTGCCCGGCCGGCGGGTGCGATTCCGGCGCCCGATGCGCATCGACCTGGGCGGGATCGCCAAGGGCTACGCGGTCGATCGCGCCTGCGCGGTGCTGCTTGCCTACGGAGTCCGCAGTGCCCTGGTGAATGCGGGCGGCGATCTGCGCGTCATCGGCTCGACGCCCTGGCCGATCGCCGTGCGCCACCCGGCTGACCCGGCCCTGCGGCTGCCGTTGTGCGAACTTGCCGACGGTGCGATCGCCACGAGCGCCGGTTACTTCCTGCGGCTGCCGGACCACCCCGGCGGCGCCCGCGCCCTCGTGGATGGGCGCACCCGCGCGCTGCGTCACTGGCCAGGCAGCGTGTCCGTGACGGCGGCGACCTGTCTCACCGCCGACGCCCTCACCAAAGTCGTCGGTCTCCTCGGTCGGCGGGCGACCCCGATCCTGGTGCGAGAGCGCGCCGCAGCCTGCCTCATTGCTGCCGACGGAACCAGCCGCTTTCTTGCCGCGGCGTCCGCGCAGTCCTGATCGGGCAGGGTTTGCTCGGGGCCGTCGCGGGTCTGCTCGTTACAAAATGAAATCTACCGATCTGGAGGATTCCGGGCGTATAAGCCGTTTGTTCGGATCCCGGTAGCGATCGGCGGGATACGGGTGGGATCGGTATTGGTAGTGGGACAGGGCGTGTGGCCCCGGTGTATCGGCTGCGCAGCAAAAAGCAGGACGATCGCTCAAGGAGACTACCCATGCACAAGCGCACGGCGACACCGTCGGCCCCGCCTGTCGGACTGCTCTCGTTGGCGCTGTGCTGGTCCAGACCTCGATCCCACGGTTCGTCGGCACTTGCGACTCTGCTGCTGTGCGTGCTTGCAGAGTCGGCAGTCGCCGCCGAATCCGGCGCGATCGTCGCCGACAGTGCGCTGTGGTTCCGCAGCACGCAGCAGAGCGTCTGGGGCGCCGACGAAGCTTCCTTCACGATTCCGATCGCGCTCCAGACGAGCAACATCAACCTGCCGAACATCAACGTCGGCGGTATCGTCACGCGACCGGTCAACAACCCGCTGCACGATGCCTGGACGGTGCTCTACGACACGACGTATGCGACGACGTACGGGGCGGTCTACGCCGCCAACTATCCCGTGTGCCTGGTCGCGGCCTTCGGGAACACTTCGCAAGCGAACGCGTGTGCGAGTGCCGAAGCGCGGTCGCTTGCAACCACGGCCGCCCGGGCCACGGCGGGGCCGGAGCCGGCGGAAACCTACCCCGAGAAGAACGGCGGACGCCTGACCGGCGATACCAAGCTCATCTCCGGCCTGACGGGAGGCATCACGGCCGACGGCGGGTCGGTGTTCGTCGAGTACCTGCCCAACGTCAGGACAACGCTCGGCAACACCGATGCCGCACCCGGCGAGCGCATGACGCTGCGGTCCGTCGTGGTGGGCGACGACGCCCGCATTCACACCACCGATATCGGCCTGGGGATATCACTCGCTGCGTACGAGGATTTCGCGTCGCACCTCAAGTTGGAGGCATACCTGCTCAATGTCGGCGGGCCGGTCCAGCTCACGAACTTCGGTAACGGTCGCGACGTGCAACCCCTGTTCGAGCTAACCGCCAGCGGTGGCGGAATCACGCTCGATCCTCTGGATCTGGGTGCGATCACGGTGGCCCAATCGCTCACCAAGCAGTTCGGTGTGTCGCTCCAGCCGCCCGATTCCAGTGTCGAGATCACGGCCCCCGTCTTCGAGATCACGGCCGGTCCGCCGGACACGTCGGTCAATCCGGACGAGACGACGCGCGTCGGTGCCGCGTGGCGCAACGGCGTCGAGCCCGAGGATCGCACCGGCGGGTCGATTCTCGGCATCGGCAACTCGACCCCGCTGCAAGGCACCGAGTTCGCACGGGTAGCGGTCGACCTCGACAGTGTTTCCCTGATGTTCGGTCTGCCCCTTGGCGCGCGGGCAGCGGTGAACACCCCGCCGCTCGGCATCCCCACCATCATGGGGGCCGAGGGCAACCTGCTCGACTTCGACCTGGATACCTACTGGGCACTCCAGGCGAGCTACGAGTTTCTGCCCAGGTTGCAGGTGACCTACCGTTTCAGCGAAACGGTGGAAATCGAAAGGGAAAACGGCGATCGCATGCTCGCCGCAGCGGTCACCGTCACGCCCGGCGAAGTCATCACGTTCTTCCGCCCGGCAGGGGGCGTGGATGTCGTATCCGAGTTCTCGCTCGGCGGCGACTTCACCAATCTGACGGACTTCGAGGTCCAGTTCGGGCTCTCGCTCGCGTTGCTGGAGTTGTACTTCGACGGTGTGCTGTTCAGCACGGTGGACGGCCTGTTGACCTGGTCGGAGATCGTCGATCTTCCCAATCGCATCGTCGTCGCCACGGGCGAGCTCGCCATCGGTGACCCGATCCATCTCGGGCGCGCCGGTTCGCCGAACGGTGTGAAGTTCGCGCTCGACGGCTTCGTGATCCAGGACGGTCCGTCGTTCCGGGTCGTCGCGGTCCCGGAACCTTCAACCTGGTTCATGCTGATCGCGGGGCTCCTGATCCTTGGGGCGGCTGCGCGTCGCAAGCACCGCGCGTAGCCGCCCCGGCGCTGCCGGGGCCGGCCCGGTCGCGGTACCATCCGCCATCGAACTCCGTGGTCCCGATGGCCCTACCGTCGTTGAATCCGCTCGAACTCACCGGTCGCGCGCGCACCCACATCGTGCAACTCGAGCAGCCGCGCGTTGCGCTCCATCGCGATGCCGCGGATGACTTCCAGGCGATGTGCGCCGCTGCGCGCACCGATGGCATCGAGATCGCGGTGTTCAGCGGCTTTCGCGATTTCGACTCGCAGCTCGCCATCTGGAACCGCAAGTTCCGCGGTGAACGCGTGCTGCTCGACGAGCATGGCCAACCGCTCGACCACGCGAGCTTGAGCGAAGAGGAGATCGTCGGCCATATCCTGCGGTGGTCGGCGCTGCCGGGTGCCAGCCGGCATCACTGGGGCAGCGAGCTGGACCTGTACGATGCCGCGGCGTTGCCGGCGGACTATCGCATCCAGCTCGTGCCGGCCGAGTATGCGGCGGACGGCGTGTTCGCGCGGCTCGCGGCATGGCTTGCGGACAACGCGATGCGCTACGGCTTCTTTCGCCCGTACCTCGAGTTTCTCGGGGGTGTGTATCCGGAACCGTGGCACTGGAGTTACGCGCCGGTGTCGGTCCCGGCACTGGCTGCGCTGACCCCGGACGTGATCACCGAGGCGGTGGCCGGCAGCGAACTGCTCGGCAAGGAGCGCGTGCTCGCGCGCCTCGCCGACGTCTATGGCCGCTACGTGCTGGCGGTGGCGCCGGCACCGGCCGGCATCGCACTCGCGTAAGTTTAGGTTCCCCCCGATGGGCCTGCGGCCCTTCCCCCCAAGGGGCCAGCCCTCTTGGGGCGGCCCGGCGAGGGCTGAGCTGCGAGCGCGCCGTCGAGGCGCGGCAGGAACGAGTCGAGGCTGCTCGCGGCCGCGCTGGTTCGCAGTGCCTGCAGCTCGGCGCGCAGTTCCGCCGACCGCTCGCCGTCGACGTGCCGTGCGAGGGTGCGGCCTTGCAGGACCACCAGGTCGATGAGCGCGAGTGGTTCGCGCGCGGCGTACTCCTCGAGCGCGCCGGCATAGCGCCGGGCCAGCGCGGCGTCGCCGCTGTCGATCGCGATCTCGATGCCCATCTTGTAGAAATGAAAGTAGCAGTGGCTCACGCAATCGCCCGCGAGCAGGCGTTCGCCCTCCGCCAGCGCCCACGCGCGGCGCTCCGGATCGTTCGTCACCTGCGCGAGGCAGACCAGGATCGTCGGGCCGAAATAGTTCACCGAGGTCGCCTGCGCGATCTCCCACGCGCGCTCCAGCAGCGGCAATGCCTCGGCGTCGTTGCCCTGTGCATGCAGGTAGATCGCCTTGAACATGAGACCGTCGGCTTCGAAGCGCCGCGATCCCATGCGTCGCGACAGGCTGATGGCCCGCTCCGCCGTGTTCAATGCTTCGTTCCACTGACCGGCGAGCACGTGGATCTCGGCCAGCGCCACGTCGGCGAGTGCGTCGGCACGCCGATCGCCCAGGTTGCGCGCGATCGACTTCGCCTGCTCGGCGAGCGTGCGCGCGGCCGGCAACTCCGCGCGGGCGAGATGGGTGAGGGCCAGCATGGGCAGGTTCGACACTTCCACGCGCACCAGCCGGCGTTCGCGTGCCAGCGCGACGCACGCGGTGAACATGCGATGGGCGCTCTGCAACCGGCCGCGCTGGTAGTGCGCATCGCCGAGCCCGCCTTGCGCACGAGCCTGCAGATCGGCCGCGCCGGCCCGCTCCGCGAGCTGGAGCGCGCGCTCGTACGCATGCAGGCAATCGTCGAACCGACCGATCGGAAAACAAGCGCTGCCGCGCAGGATCTCCACCTGCGCCTGGGTGCGCACGTCTTCGATCCGTGCCGCGAGCGGCCCGGCCTCGGCCAGCACTTCCAGCGCCTCGACCTGCCGGTCGAGCACCCGTAGCGCGGCGGCGAGCCCCAGCAGGCAGCGGCAGCGCGCGGCATCGGTACGCGCCAGCGCGAGTGCGGCGTGGTAGTGCTCCACCGATTCGCGAACCGCACCGGAATCCGCCATGGCATCGGCCGACAGGCACAGCAGGTCCACGCGCAGCGTCTCGTCGGGTCCGCAATCGAGCCCGCGCTGCGCGAGTCGCAGCGCCCGCTCCATGTGATTGCGGGCGGCTTCGCGTTTCGCTGCTTCGAGAAAGGCGCGTGCCGCGCCCGCATCGCCGGCCGCTGCGAGATGCTCGGCCGCGAGCGCGCCATCGCGACCGGCGAAGTGCTCCGCGGCGCGCAGGTGCAGCGATACCCTGGCATCGCGCAGCAGGGAGGCCGCGACCGCTTCCTGGATCAGTGCATGGGTGAACGCGTAACCCTCCGGATCCTCGCGCAGCAGCGACTGCGCGATCAACATGTCGGGCCGGTAGTCCGGATCGTTCAGCAACACCGCGAGCGCGGCACCGGTGAAGCGCTGGCCCAGCACCGCGGCGGCCTGCAGCGCGCGCCGTTCGTTGGCGGCCAGAGAGTCGAGGCGGGCGAGCACCACGTTCTGGATCGAGCCCGGCACGGCGACGCCGCGGGCGCCATAGCGCAGCAGCTGGTCGAGAAACAGCGGGTGGCCCTGCGCTCGTGCCACGCAATCTTCGAGGAACTCGGCGTCGTCGACCCCGTAGCCCCAGGCGAGCCGCAGCGCTTCCTCGGGCGCGAACGGTTGCAGTTTCAGGACCGTGTGGGCTTCGTCGCCCATCAGCTCGGCCCAGCGGCTCGCGGGATGCTCGGCCAGGGGCCGGGTGCAGATCACCAGCAGTACCGGCTGGTCGCGCGTGCCGCGCGCCACCGCGTCGAGCATGCGGCGCGTGCCGGCTTCGGCCCAATGCAGGTCGTCGATCGCCAGCACCAGCGGCCTCTGGCGCGCTGCTGCGGCCACGGCCCGGATCGCCGCGAGTTGCCGCGCACGGTCGCGCGCGGCGTCGTCCATGGCATCCCACATGGCGGCGTCGCGACCGCGCGGCGGCAGGTCGAGCATGTCCCCTAGCGGCGCGTGCAGCGACGGTGTCAGCACCAGGCGTTCGACACCTTCTTCCAGCCGACGAGCTCGCAGGACGACGTCGCCGCCCGCGGGCACACCGAGGATGTCCGACAGCAGGGCGCGCATCGGTTCCGCCGCAAGGCCGCCGCCGAAGTCGAGAGTGCGTGCGAGATGCACGGCGAAGCCACGCGCCGAAGCCTGCTGCAGCAGATGCGCCAGCAGGCGGCTCTTGCCGATGCCAGCCTCGCCTTCGATCAGCAGCAGGTGCCCGTTGCGGCGATCGATGACGCGCGCGAGCGCGCCGGCGGCGGTGCGCACTTCGGCCGTTCGGCCCGTGAACGCGATCACCCGCGCGCGGCTCACGTGGCCGATGCCGCGCACCCGCCACAACCGCAGCGGACCGCCGAGCGCGGCGATACCCACGTCGGGCAGGGGTTCGGCGTCCACGCGTTCGCCCATCGCCTGCACCACCGGATCGGCCACCCACACTTCGCCGGCGGGTGTCTGTTCCATGATGCGCGCCGCAAGGCTCACCGGTGCCCCGGTGACCGTGACCTGACCCTCTTCGCGGCTCGCGATCACGCGGCCGCTGGCGACCCCCGCTTTCACCGCGAGACTGACTTCCCCCGACGGGCGGACACGTTCGAGTTCGGAGCCCAGGGCCAGGGCCGCGCGCAACGCGCGTGAGGCGTCGTTGCCGTGCGCGACCGGGGCGCCGAACACCATCATGACGCGGGCGCCGATGAAGTTCGTCAGCAGCCCGCCGCTGTCGCGTACCACCCGCCGTACGCCGTCGCGGTAGCGGGTCAGGAACTCATGCACGCTCTCGACGTCCTGGGTCGCGACATAGGCCGTGAAACCGGTCAGGTCGGCGATGGCGACCACGGCTTCGCGTGCGCCGGAGGCGACCTCGGCGGTGTCCGCGCGCGGTGCTTCCAGCGGTTCGGCCGGGACTTCGACCGGCGGTGCCGCCATGCTGCCCGACGCGGTGCCGGGCTGCCGGCGCTGTTCGACGATCGAGCGGTGCAGCGCCTCGGTCTCCGGGTCCGGCTGCACGCCCAGTTCGGTCGCGAGCAACGTGCGGCAGCGACGATACTGGCGCAGCGCATCCGCGGGCCGGCCGAGGCGCACGTACAACTGCATCAGGTGCCGGTGGATGTCTTCCCGCAGCGGCTCCATGGCGAGCAGTCGTGCGGCGTTTTCGGCCGCCCGCGCGAACTCGCCGCGATCACCCAGCCGACGCGTCAGGACGGTGCCGGCACCGGCCGCGACACCCCGCAACCGTTCCGCCTCGGCGGTGCGCCAGTCGTCGAACTCCGGGGCGTCGACGCGCAGGCCCGCGAGCAGTTCGCCGCGGTACAGGTCGAGGGCCCGTTCCAGCGCTGCGTCGTCGCCCGTCCGGGCCGCCAGGCCTTCGAGTTCCCACACGTCCACCGCCGTCACCGCCGGTGCCAGCAGGACGGTTTCGGTGTCCGCTTCCACCGCTGGCGCGGCCCGGCGGATGGCAGTGAGCGCCTGGCGCAGGCTGGCGCGGGCCTGCTCCTCCGCCGTGTCGGCCCAGAGCAACGCCGCGAGTTGCTCGCGCGGGACCGCCCGCCCACGCGCCAGCGCCACGTAGGCGAGCAGCGCGCGCGCCTTCTTCGGCAGCGGGGCCGTGGGCGAGTCGTCGGCAGCAACGAGCTCGAAAGTGCCGAGCAGCTGGAGGCGCAGGGTGCTCAACGCGGGCTTTGGATGGTGCGAAGCAACAGATTCTAGGCAGGTCGCGCCGCCAAGACCACCGTCCGAAGCAAGGATTTTCACGCAGCTTTCACGGCCTGTTCCACGAACCGCTCACGCCGGGGGCCTTGAATGGCACCCATGCCGATCCGGCAAACCCGAACAGGAGAAGAACATGGCTTTGCATGACAACCGCGGAAACCCGGTTTCCGCCACCCGCCAGCAATCGATCGACGGCTATGACGCCGCCCTGCACCTGCTGCACGGCTACTACGGCGATCCGCTGGGCGCCATCGACGCAGTGCTGGCCGAGGACCCCGAGTTCGTGATGGGACATTGTTTCCGGGCTGCATTGATGGTGATTTCCTCCGAAGCGGCCGCGGTTCCCGCCCTGGTCCAGTCGGTGGAGGCGGCCGAACGCCTGGTGAGCCGCGCCAACGACCGCGAGCGCGGCCACATCGCTGCGGCGCGTGCCTGGATCGAGGGCGACTTCGAACGGGCCGTCTGGCTCTACGGCAGCGTGCTCGCCGACCATCCGCGCGACGGCCTGGCACTGCAGGTGGCGCACCTGGGCGATTTCTACCTGGGACAGTCGCGCATGCTGCGCGACCGCGTGGCTTCGGTGCTGCCGCGCTGGCACACCGGCGTGCCGGGGTACGGCTTCGTGCTGGGCATGCACGCCTTCGGCCTGGAAGAGATGGGCGAGTACGCCCGTGCCGAAGAGACCGGCCGTGCGGCGCTGGCGCTCAATCCGCGCGATCCGTGGGCGACCCACGCCGTGGCGCATGTCATGGAGATGCAGGGTCGTCACCCCGAAGGCATCCGCTGGCTGGAGGATTCGAGCCAGGATTGGTCACCCGGCAACGGCTTCGCGTTCCATAACTGGTGGCATCTGGCGCTCCAGTACCTGGATCTCGGCGACCACCCGCGCGTCCTCAATCTGTATGACGAGGGCGTGCGTCCGCACGCATCCAACGTCGTGCTGGAACTGATCGATGCTTCGGCGCTGCTGTGGCGCCTGCACCTGCGCGGCGCGTCGCTGGGCAACCGCTGGCGGCCGCTGGCGGACACCTGGGCCGGCCGGGTCGACGAAGCCTACTACGCGTTCAACGACGTGCACGCGATGATGGCCTTCGTCGCCGATGGCCGTCAGGCCGAAGCGCAGCGCCTGCTGTCGAACCTCGAGCGCCGTGCCGGCGAAGGCGGCACCAACGCCATGATGACCAGCGAAGTGGGCATCGCGCTCAGCCGGGCGCTGCTCGCGTTCGGCCGCGAGGACTACACGACCTGCGCGCAACTGCTCCTGCCGGTGCGCTTCATCGCCCACCGCTTCGGCGGCAGCCATGCGCAGCGCGACCTGATCCATCTCACGTTGACCGAAGCCGCCACGCGCGCCGGCATGGCCCCGCTGGCCCAGGCTCTCGCCGAGGAGCGTGTGGAGATCAAGCCCACGAGCCCGCACAACTGGACGCTGCTGCAACGCGCCCGGATGGTGGCGATCAACCGTCGCGGCGCGGAAGAGGCGCAACTGCATTCGGTCCGTGCGCAACACACGGCTGTTTCGGCGCTGCGGGCGCTCACGGCCGAAGCGGCCTGAACCTCGAACCCCGACTGGAGCAACTCGATGACGACCCTCAAACTGAAACGCTCGACCATCAGCCTGACCGACGTCGGCTCCGGACCTGTAGTCGTGCTGCTGCACGGCAGTGCGAGCTCACGGCACCAATGGCGCAAGCTCGCCACCCAGCTCTCCGAGCGCTATCGCGTGCTGGTGCCGGACCTGCATGGCTACGGCGAAACCGTCCTGCACGACCGCGCGCCGCCGCGCCTGTCGGATGAACTTGGAATCGTGCTCGGCCTGGCCGATCACATCGGCGAGCCGTTCCACCTGGTGGGCCACTCGTTCGGCGGTGCGATCGCACTGGGTGCCGCGCGACGGGTGCATGACCAGCTCGCCTCGCTCACGTTGTTCGAGCCCGCGTCGTTCCATTTGCTGCGCGATGCGGGCGACACCGAGGCGTGGAGCGAGATCGACGGGATCGCCCAGCAGCACATGGGCCTCGCGTGGGAGCGCAAGCTCGAGGCCTGCGCCGACCTGTTCATGGGCTACTGGATCGGCATTCCCGCGTGGAAGTCCATGCCCGAGGAGCGGCGAGCAGCGATCATCTCCTGCATGCCCAAGATAGCGTTCGAGTGGCGCTGGATCACGCTGGTGGAGGACGCGCTCGCCCGCTATGCGCGGATCGACACGCCGACCCTGCTGCTGCGCGGATCGCAGACTCGCGTGCCGCCGCGCCGCGTCATCGACCTGCTGCGCAACACGTTGCCCAACTGCCGCTTCGAGGAGATCCAGGGCGCCGGTCACATGGCGCCGGTGTCGCACCCGGAACCGGTGAACGCGATCATTGCGGCACACCTCGACCGCCACCCGGTCGACGTCGCGAACGCCGAGGCGGCGTAGTCTTGCCATGTCAGGAGCTACGCAGAGCTTCCCTCACCCTCGGTCCCTCTCCCGGGGGGAGAGGTTGGCTGCGCCAACCTCTCCAAGGAGTAATCGTGACTCCCCCTCATCCCCATCCCTTCTCCACCAGGGAGAAGGGGGTAGTCCTCCCTCTCCCTCCGGGAGAGGGAACGAGGGTGAGGGAGCGTCGATTGCCCGGATCCGCGATTTCTACGACGGCCTCGCTGCTTCCTATCACCTGATCTACGAGGACTGGGAAGTCTCGATGGCCGAGCAGGCGCGCGCGCTGGACGTGCTGTTCCGCGAGTTCGGCGGCCGGCCGGGCGACGAAGTGCTCGACGTGGCTTGCGGCATCGGAACGCAGGCTCTGGGCCTCGCGGCGCGCGGCTACGCGGTGACAGCATCCGATCTTTCGGTGGGCGCGATCACGCGGGCGCGCCGAGAAGCGCTCCGGCGCGGGCTCGACATCGAACTGTCGGTGGCCGACATGCGTCGTGCCCACGAGCATCACGCCAGCGGCTTCGACGTGGTGCTGTGCGCCGACAACGCGCTGCCGCATCTGTTGAACGACGCCGACATCCTCGAAGCGCTCAGGCAGTTCCGGGCGTGCCTGCGCCCGGGCGGTGCCTGCGTGATCTCGGTGCGTGACTACGCCTCGGTCGAGCGCGGCGGCACCCAGGTCAAGCCCTACGGCCTGCGCCGCGACGGTACCGCCAGGTGCGTGGCATTCCAGGTGTGGGAATGGCGCGAACCGTTCTACGATCTCAGTCTGTACCTGGTACGCGACGCGCTCGGCGCCAATTGCAAGACCGAAGTGTTCCGTTCCACGTACTACGCCATCACCATCCCCGAATTGATGAATCTGATGGTGCGTGCCGGTTTCGAGCATGTCGAACGGCGCGATGACGTGCTGTTCCAGCCGGTGCTGGTCGGCATCCGTACTGCAGTCGAGCAAGGAGTCCCATGAGACGAGGTATTGGCATCCTGGTCGCGGCCATGGTCGCGATCCCGGTTGCGGTCGGTATTGCCGTGATCGCGATCAAACTGACGAGTGAACGCAAGGCCGATCGGGTCGTCGCCGTCGACGTGACGCCGGTGGCCTACGCCAGCGGGGAAGCGGCCATGGCCCGCGGCGGCTACCTGTTCCGTTCGCGCGGTTGCAGCCAGTGTCACGGGGCCGATGGCGGCGGCAAGGTGGTGATCGACGATCCCAACGGCCTCTACGTGGAATCGCCCAACATCACCATCGGTCCGGGCAGTTCGGTGAACGGCTACACCGAAGCCGACTGGGTGCGCGCCATCCGCCACGGCGTGGATCGCGCCGGTCATCCGTTGCTGATCATGCCGAGCGAAGACTACAACCGTCTCACCGACGGGGATCTGGCGGCACTGGTTGCCCACGTCCGCGCGTTGCCGCCCATCGCCGACAAGCCTGCGGTCGTCCGTTTCCCGCTGCTTGTGCAGGCGCTCTACGCGTTCGGAGTCGTCCGCGATGCCGCCGAGAAGATCGACCACGCGCTGCCGCCGGCCCAGCCGGTGCCGGCGGGTGTCACGCCCGAGCATGGCGCCTATGTCGCGAACATGTGCATCGGCTGCCATCGACGTGATCTCGCTGGCGGGCCGATCGCGGGGGCGCCGCCGTCGTGGCCGCCGGCAGCCGACCTCACGCCGAGTGCCTCCGGCGTGATGGCGCGCTACGACACAGGCGAGAAATTCGTCGCCATGATGCGTACCGGCAAGCGGCCGGACGGCAGTGCGGTCAGCGGCGTGATGCCGTTCCCCAGCCTGAGCGCCATGGACGAAACCGATCTGCTCGCCCTGCATTCCTATCTGCGCGCACTGCCGGCACCGAAAACCAACCCGTGAAGGGGCGGCGCGGCGGTGGCTGTCGCGCGAAGGCGACACCATTTCCACGCGCCGCCATGAATTTGTCGCGCTAGACTGATGTCTGAAGTTGCAGGATCCGGCAGGTTTGCGGCCGCGCGCTTCATCCTCTACCACTCGGCATCAGGAGACCAACAACATGTCCCTTCGTCCCTTCCTTCGCACCCTATCCGCCGTACTGATCGTGTCGCTGCTCAATCTCGGCATGCTGCAGACGGCGGGCGCCGCCGCCATCGACACGCAGGCCGCGATCGCGCTCGAAGACCGGGCCGCGGTGACCGCGCGCATCGACGAACGCCTCGCACGCGAGGACGTGCGCCAGGCCATGCAGAGCCTGGGCGTCGATCCCGAGCAGGCCCGCGAGCGGGTCGCCGCATTGACCGACGCGGAAGTGCTCCAGTTGGACGGCAAGCTCGCGCAACTGCCCGCGGCCGGTGATGGCGGCTGGATCCTGCTGGTGATCGTTCTCGGGGTGCTGATCTACCTGTTCGCCTCGGGCAAGCTCAGCTACCGCTGAACACGCCACGCCGCTGCGCGTGGCTGATCGCCGTCGTCCTCACGACGGCGGTCGGCTGCGCCCATCGCGGCCCCTATCTCGCGCCCGGGGTTGAAGCGGTCCGGGCCCCCGCCCGCGTCGAGTTGACGGACGTTCCGTTCTTTCCGCAACGGGACTTCCAGTGCGGACCGGCAGCACTCGCGACGGTGCTGGTGCAATCCGGCGTGGAGATTGCGCCGGCTGCGCTCGAGCCGCAGGTCTACCTTCCCGGCCGTCAGGGCAGCTTTCAGGTCGAGCTGCTCGCCGCGACGCGCCGGCAAGGGCGCATTGCCTATGTGGTGAAACCGGAACTGCGCGCGTTGATCGCGGAGCTTACGCAGCGGCCGGCGGTGGTGCTGCAGAACCTCGGACTCGAAGCGCTGCCGCGCTGGCATTTCGCCGTCGTCATCGGCTACGACGCCGCGACCGACGAGGTCATCCTGCGCTCGGGTACCGAGCGGCGTCAGGTCATGGGCGCCCACGAGTTCCTGCGCACCTGGGCCCTTGGTCGCCAGTGGGCAATGCTCACGCTGGTGCCGGGTGAACTGCCCGCCACCGACGATCCCGACGGCTACGTCCGTGCGGTCGCGGATTTCGAAACGCTGCAAGGTCCGGCCGCGGCGATACCCGCCTATGCCGCGGCCGTGCAGCGCTGGCCGGACCATCGGCTCGCCCGTCTCGGGCTCGCCAACGCACTGCGAACGGATGGGCGCATCGCGGCCGCCGTGGCGCAGTTCGATGTGCTGGCGGCGCGCGACCCGCACGATGCGGTCGCCCTCAACAATCTGGCCGACGGACTGTTGCAGCTCGGCTGCCGCGACGATGCGCTCGAAACCATCGAACGGGCATCGCGCGCGCACCCGGAGCCGGGCAGAATTCGCGCTGCGATCGAGGCGACGCGGCAGGAGATCGAGGCGAGCCCGGCGCAAGGGGGCGCGACGTGCGCGCTGACGGAGGAGCGACCATGAAGAATCTGATCGGAGCGGCGCTGATGGCGATGTCGATGGCGGCAGGATCGGGTGCAGTCGAGGCCCAGCAGAACGTGGTGGGCGTGTGGCGGCTCGTCACCTACACATCGGTCGATCCCGATTCGGGCACCGTCATCGAACCTTTCGGGCCAGCGCCGAAAGGGGTGTTGCACTACACCGCCGGCGGACGCATGTCGGCGCTGCTCACGGCGGGCGATCGCAAACGCTTCTCGGCTGGCAACCGCATCAACGCACCGATGGAGGAGCGCGCCGAGGCGTTCGCGACGTCCAGCGCCTATGCCGGCACGTACACGCTCGAAGGCGACCGTGTGACCCACCATGTCGAGATGGCGACCAATCCCGACTGGGTCGGCGGTGACCAGTTGCGCTATCCGAAGATCGAGGGCAATCGCCTCACCATCACCACGCCGCCGCTGCCCACACGGCCCGACGGCAAGCTGCGCGTTTCGACGCTCGTATGGGAGCGGGCGGAATGATGCACCGATTGCGCTAGCCCCCTTGGACCTCCAGTCGCTTCATCGCCGCATCGCGGCCAACGTCGAATCCGTGGTCCTCGGCCAGTCGGCAACCGTGCGCAAGCTGGTGGCCGCACTCGTGGCCGGCGGCCATGTGCTGCTCGAGGATTTTCCGGGGACGGGCAAGACCACGCTCGCGAAGGCGCTCGCGCGTTCCATCGCCGCGGAGTTCAAGCGCGTGCAGTTCACGCCCGATCTGCTGCCCTCGGACATCGTGGGTGTGTCGATCTACAGCCCGCAGGCCTCGCAGTTCGCATTCCACGCGGGGCCGGTGTTTACCCATCTGCTGCTGGCGGACGAGATCAACCGTGCGAGCCCGCGCACCCAGTCGGCACTGCTGGAAGCGATGGCCGAAGGCCAGGTGAGCGTCGACGGCACCCGGCACGTGCTGCCCGAACTGTTCTTCGTCGTCGCCACGCAGAACCCGGTCGAGTTCCACGGCACCTATCCGCTGCCCGAGGCTCAGATGGACCGTTTCGCGCTCAAGCTCTCACTGGGTTACGTGAGTGCTGCGCAGGAAGTGGAAATGTTGACCGCCCAGAATGCGAAGCATCCACTGGAACGCATCGCGCCGGTTGCCTCCGTGGACGACGTGCTCGCTGCGCGCCGGTCACTGGCCAACGTGCGGGTCGCGGATGCCGTGAAGCGCTACGCCGTCGATCTGGTGGCGGCAACGCGCAATGCCCCCGGCGTGACCCTGGGCGCGAGCCCGCGGGCATCGATCGCACTGATGAAGCTGGCGCAGGCGCTGGCGGCGTTCGATGGCGAGGAGTTCGTGTCGCCGGAGCACGTGCAGGAGATCGCGGTGGAGGCGATCGCGCACCGGATCGTGCTGGAGCGGAACCGGAGCTTCGCGGGTGCATCATCGGCGGCGGTGGTGGAGGAGATCGTGAAGTCGGTGGCGGTTCCGGTGTGAGCCAAGGCAAAGCGCTCAACGCGGCGGACGCGGCGCAAGTCAAAGGCCAAGCAGGTTGGGCGGCGGCAAGGAGTAAGCGATGATCGTTGCTTCCATCTCGTGGGTGTCGTGTTCTTGCAGAACTCGCCGAGAAATGCCTTTGCTTTTCCGCCGCGTCCGCCGCGATGAGCGTTTTCGCCGTTGATGTCCCCGATGCCCAGAACGCTCAAAGCCTTCGCCCGGGTCTACCGCTGGTCTCAGTGGGCCGACCGCCGCTTCACTCCAGCCGGCATCGGCGTCGTCTACCTCATGATCGCGGCGGGTGTGTTCGGTGTCGACGCCGGCCGCACCATGGGGTTCCAGATCTTCTCGATCGCGGCTGCGCTGCTGATATGCGCATGGGTCGGTGCCGGGCGCTGGCGGCCGGCACTGCAGATCGAGCGGCGCCTGCCGGATCACGCGACCGTGGGCGTTCCGCTGACGTATCGACTTCTGATTCGGTCGCAATCGTCACGAGCCACGCCGCGCCTCGTCGTGCGCGACGAGTTCGAGGATCGTCTGCCGACCCGCGAAGAGTTCTCCTCGGCCGGTCGGCGCCCGGATCCTTCGGGCAATTTCTTCGACCGGCGCGTCGGCTACCCGCGCTGGGTCGCCCTGGTGCGCCGCTTGCGCGGTGGCACCATCGATCCGGTCACCATGGCGGCGGTGCCCGCAAGTGGCGAGGCGATCGTCGACATCGGCTTCGTGCCCGAGCGCCGCGGTGTGGTCCGACTCGCGCGCACGCGCTTGCTGCGACCCGATCCGCTCGGTCTGATCAATGCCGTGACCACGCTGGTCCGGCCGCAATCGCTGCTCGTGCTGCCGAAGCTTTACGACGTGCCGGCCATCGAACTGCCCGGATCGCGCCGCCATCATCCCGGTGGATTGCAGGCGGCACAGCAGGTGGGCGAGAGCCAGGAGTTCCTGCAGTTGCGCGACTACCGTCCCGGCGATCCGATCCGACGCTTGCACTGGCCCAGCACCGCGCGCGCCGGGCGGCCGATCGTGAAGGAGACCAGCGAGGAGTTCTTCGCGCGGTACGGACTGGTGCTCGACACGTTCATCGTGAACGACGACGAGGTCGCCTTTGAAGCGGCGGTGTCGGCAGCGGCTTCGCTCGCGGCCCGTTTGACCCTGGGCGATGCCCTGCTCGACCTGATGTTCGTGGAGGATCGTGCGCTCACGGTGACGGCCGGTCGCGGCATTGCTTCGGCGCACGCCTTGCTGCGCGAGCTTGCCGAGGTGGCCCCCTGTCGCGATCGGCCCTTCGACGTGTTGGCCACTCGCGTGGACGAGCATGGGTCGCGCATGAGCGCGTGCATTCACGTGTTGCTGGCGTTCGACGGGCCGCGGCGAGAGATGATTCGTGCGCTGCAGGTGGCGGGCGTGCCGCAGATCGTGCTGGTGGTCGGGAATGCAGGCGTCGGTGATGCGGGAGTGCCTGTGCACCACATCGATCCCGAGAGGCTCGCGGTGTCTCTTGCTGCCATGCCGGTGCGATGCGGATGAACGCGACGCGCACCAGTCGTTGGTCGCGTCATGCGGGGCGCAAGTGTTTCCCTCACCCCGACCCCACTCCCGGAGGGAAAGGGGTCGGCGTTGCCGCCCCCTACGGGGTAAATGGTGGTTCCCCTCACCCCAACCCCTCTCCCGGAGGGAGAGGGGCTTGTTGCGCTGTGCATCCCTCTCCCTTCGGGAGAGGGACCGAGGGTGAGGGAAGATGTTCAGCACAGACCAGCGAGATTGGCCGGTGTTGAGACTTCCGCCGTTGTTGGTGACCCTCGGCCTCGCCTTCTGGGGCTGGGCCACCGGATTGCTGCTGCCGGCGCTGGTGCTGGCGGTGGTGATCGAGAGCCCGCGCATCGCCAAGGCCCGCTGGAGTTTCGACGCGAAGGACTTCGAACGCGTGGCGGACATGTGCAGCATCGGCTTCCTGGTGCTGATGGCGTGGCAGTGGTTCGGCAGCCGGAACGGACCGGCCGGCCTCATCGTCGTGCTGACGTGGCTGCCGTTCATCTTCATTGCCATCCTGCTCATGCAACGCTTCGACGTGCGCAATGCAACGCCGCTGTCGGCGCTGTTCTGGTCCTTGCGTCGGCGCAGAGCGGACGGCGTGCCGCGTTCGCTGCCGCTCGACTATCCGTTCTTCGGGCTATGCGTCGTGTCTGCAGCATGCGCGAACCAGCGCTCGCCCTGGTTCTTCGGCGGCCTGCTGCTGCTCGCCGGCTACGCGCTTTATCCGCTGCGGGCCGAAGGTCGGCGACTGGGCGCATGGGGTCTCGCCCTCGGGTGCGCGCTCGCGCTGGCCTACGGGCTTCAGATCGGCATCCTGCGCGCACAGGAACAAGTCGAGTCGTTCGTGATGGATTACCTGCGCGATCGCGTCTTCGGCCGCGCCGATCCGTTCCGCGCTCACACCGCCATCGGCGACGTCGGTCGCGTGAAGCTCTCCGATCGCATCCTGTTCCGCGTGGCAGGCGCGCAGGCACTACCACTCAAGCTGCGCGACGGCACGTTCAACGTCTATGCCCACGACAGCTGGTTCGCGCAGGGCGCGAGTTTCCGGTCGGTGCCGCCGCAGGGCACGTCGAGCTGGGTGATGAGCGAGGGTGATGGGCCGGCGTTGCAGATATCCGCGTGGCTCACCCGAGGACGAGCCATGCTGCCGTTGCCGCCGAGCGTGTACCGGCTCGATGGTCTCAACGTGGGGCGCGTCGAGGCCAATGCATTCGGCTCGGTGCGCGTTTCGGACGGACCGAGCCTCATCCTGTTCTCGGCACGGATGGATGGTTCGCGCGAACGCGACGGACCGCCGGAGGGTGCCGATCTGCAAGTGCCGAAACGGCTCGAAGCGGCGCTCATGCAAGTGCTTACCGAAGCTGGCGGGCCGGGACTGGCGCCGGCAGAAGTGGCCAACACCATCACGCGCTTCTTCCAGGAGCGGTTCGCCTACACGCTGAAGCTCCAATCGGCCGATGGCAGCCGACGCACGCTCGAACACTTCCTGCTGGACGACCGGCGCGGTCACTGCGAGTACTTCGCCTCCGCGGCGACGCTGCTGTTGCGCGCGTCGGGAATTCCCGCGCGGTACGCGACCGGTTACGTCGTCGAGGAATGGAGCCCGGTCGAGCGGCAGTTCGTCGTGCGCGCACGCCACGCGCACGCGTGGGCGCTGGCATGGATCGACGGCAGCTGGCGCGAAGTCGACGCGACGCCGGCCGGGTGGTTCGCTGCAGAAGCGGACGCGGAACCCGCATGGTGGCCAGTCGCCGATCTCTTCTCATGGCTGGGCTTCAGCTTCCAGCGCTGGCGGGTGAGCGGCGACGAATCGGATGAGGGCTTCAGCACGTTCTGGCTGCTCGCCATCATTCCTCTCGCGGCGTGGGTCGCGTGGCGGGTGACGCGGCGCAATCGAGTCAGAACGGCATCGACTGCAGCATCGGTCGGCGCAGTCGCGACGGCATCTCCGATCGAGCCGTTACTCGAGCGTCTGGAGTCACTCGGCTTCCGCCGTCCGGCGACCGTGTCGTTGCGGCCCTGGCTCCAGAGCTTGCCGCTCTCACCCACTTTGCAGACTGCAGTCGCGAGCGTTGCCCACACCTACGCCCGCTGGCGCTTCGACCCGGCAAGCATCGACACCTCCACCGAATCGACCCTCCGCACGCTAGCCCTTGATCTCGCCAAGAAGATCGAAGCCGAAGCCGTCAATCCTCGCGACGACATGACCCCAAGGCACGGTGCGGCCCTTTCGTAGGTGTTGGTTCTGTTCTCGATATCGGCGCCGGGCCGCCCCAAGCCGATTTCGCATTTCAACAATCGATGAAGCGCACGTGCGATCGGGTCAGCGCGCAGCCGCTGACCCGATCGCGTACGCTTCCTCGATCAGGGACGTTCCATGCGGCAGACAGTAGGCATCACCGTATCCTTCGCCTCCACCTTGCGGTCGACCTTGAAGCCGAACCCGGTCTTGTCGTTGTCGTATTTCACCGCCTTGTTGTCCTGCTTGGCGAAGGTGGAGATGAAGAGCGGCTGGATGAGCTGGTGGTTGTCGGCGCGGATGTAGACCTCGCCGGTGTCGACCGTGAGCTTGCCGTTCTCCAGCGCCTTGGCCACCGGCAATGGATCCGCCGACTTCGCCTGTTCGACCGCCTGCGCGAGCAACTCCAGCACGACCACCGGACCGTTGAACCAGTAGTCGTCGCTGGCGCCCTTGAAGCGCTCGCGATAGGCCGTGGTCATCTTCGCGGCGTGGGGCGTGCCGACGTTCGGTGCCCAGAAGCTCACCTGCTTCACGTGACCGACGCCGGATTCGCCGATTGCCGGGGGCGTGCCCACGATGCCGCCGTAGTAGGTGTAGTAGTCCACCTTGAGGCCTGCATCCTTGCTCGCCTTGATGAGAAGTGCCAGGTCGTTGCCCCAGTTGCCGGTGATGACTGCCTGCGCACCCGACGCTCCGATCTTGGAGACGTAGGGCGCGAAGTCCTTCACCTTGCCGAGCGGGTGCAGGTCGTCGCCCACGATCTCGATGTCGGGCCGCTTCTTGTTGAGCATCGCGCGGCCGGCGCGCGAGACTGCCTGGCCGAACGCGTAGTCCTGGTTGAGGAGATAGATCTTGGTGTAGCTCTTGTTCTCCACGATGACGTCGGTCAGCGCGGACATCTTCATGTCGGCGTCCGCGTCGAAGCGGAAGTGCCAGAAGCTGCACTTCTCGTTGGTCAGCGCCGGATCCACCGCGGCGTAGTTGAGGTACAGGACAGCCTGGTCGGGATTGCGCTTGTTGTGCTTTTCGACCGAATCCACCAGCGCGTGCGCCACGTTCGATCCGTTGCCCTGGGTGATATAGCGGATGCCCTGGTCGATGGCGGCCTTCAGCTGCAACACCGAATCCTGCGGGCTCGACTTGTTGTCGAAGGGAATGATCTCGATCTTGCGGCCCATGGCCCCGCCGCGCGCGTTGATGATCTCGGCTGCGAGCTGGAAGTGGCGCAACTCCGATTCGCCGACATTCGCGAACGGACCCGAGAACGGGTCGATCATCGCGATGCGGATGCTCTGCGCCGATGCTGCCGACGCGGCCAGGATGAGCGAAGCGGCGAATGCCGCGCGGTGCAGCCGTGAAGCCATGGTTTCCTCCCTCGTGGACGCGGGCTCTTGCGGCCCGTGTGCCCGGATAGTACCGCCGTCAGCGGCGGACCGGGCGCACCCCTCCGGGAGGGATGGCGAGCATGGCGAGCCCCACGCAGATGAAGGCCATGCCGACCAGTTCACTGTGGCTGGGTGTTTCACCGAGTTGCAGCCAGGCGGCGATCACGCCGATCACGGGTGTCGCGAGCGTGCCGAGACCGGCCACCCCAGCGGGCAGGCGGGCCAGCGCGAAATAGAAGAGCATCCACGCCGCAGCGCTGGCGAGCACCCCACTGTAGAAAAGTGTATAGCCGAACATCCATGTCCATTGCACCGGCGGCGTGTCGAACAGTGAACCCGCTGCGAAGAGGACGCTGGAGCAGATGACCATTTGCCAGAACGTCAGGGTGAGCAGATGGCTGGTGGTCTTGCCTTGGAAGTGCTTGATGATCACCACGCTGCCGCCCCACGAACAGCCGGCCGCCAGTGCCAGCAGGCTCGGGGCGAGGCCGCCGAGATGCAGCGGGTCCACGAGGATGACGAGGCCGACGGCTGCGACCAGCACGGCGATCCACTGCAGGCGCCGCATGCGCTCGTGAATGAACAGCCACGCGAAGATCGCCGTCCAGAACGGCATCGTGTAGCAGAGCACTGCCACCTTGCCGGTGCCGCCGAGCTTGAGACCCCACAGCGTGCCCGCGAAGTTGGCCGCCAGCATGAGGCCGAGCAATCCGGCGAGCCACCATTCCTTGCGCGGCACCCGTAACGAATGCCCTTGGCCGAGAACGACGGGGATCAACGCGATCGCGGCGACCACGAACCGCCATGCGGCCGAATCGGTCGGCGACGCGTAGGCGAGGCTCTGCTTCATCGCGATCCAGTTGTAGCCCCAGATGCAGGAGAGCAGCGCGAGGGCAGCGCCGGCGCGACCGGCGCCGGGATGGGGATGAGGCGAACTGCTCACGGGCGGGGGGAAGGCACCGGGTGGATACCGGGCGACAGAGGGCCGGGGATTGTCGCACGGGGTTCACGGTGGATCCGGAATTGGCCCCCATCCCAACCTTCCCCCACCGCAGGTGGGGGAAGGGGCGTACGGCTCCCTCCCCCGGCTTTGCCGGGGGAGGGTTGG
>LNFM01009408.1_pt1 | contig 25641 bp, 22 predicted proteins | sample 596031 | NCBI WGS metagenome assembly LNFM01 (sample SAMN04254537, study PRJNA301005) | activated carbon metagenome | isolation source: dual media filters at the Ann Arbor, Michigan drinking water treatment plant | place: USA: Ann Arbor | reverse complement strand
TGGCATCAATATCGGATACACGGCCACTCATAATGGTAGGGCCTATGTTGCGAAATTTAACATCATTAACAACAGAGGCACTTTCTAACTTCTTACGTTGTTCGATGGCCTGCATTCTTTCTGCTGCAGGAGTGGGGTTTATCTGCGCAAAAACTAATACACCAATGTGTAGCAACGCAAATGTGGAAAGAACCCTTCTTACCAATTTATTTTGGCAGGAGATTTTTTTTAACAACTGGGACATAAAAACAGTTAATTTTCGTTAGTAAATTGCAGTGTGTGTAAAGAGGCGCAGATAACCTGCTGTCTCTCACCAAACTTACTAAACTATGCGATTCATTGTACTGATTGCCTTGCTTATTTCTACCAGCGGTTATAGCCAATGGAAAAATTTTGTAATAAGTTCCAAAGGCGATACGCTTAACCGGGTGGATATGAATGGAAAGAAGCAGGGGCCATGGTCGGTTCGTGTGGCAGATTTGCGTGGCGAAAGAGGTTATGAAGAAGAAGGATATTATGAGAACGATGCTAAAGAAGGTACCTGGAAGAAGTACTCCTTAGAAGGAGTTAAGATCGCAGAAGAAAATTATCGCTGGGGAAAGCTGAGTGGCAAGCAACAATATTTTACTTATAATGGTGGCTTGTTGCGCCAGGAAAGCTGGAGAGCTATGGATCCAGCAATTGCTTTTGATACTGTTTCCATTTATGATTTAAAAGACCCGACAAAAGAAATAGGACAAGTTGTAGTAAAGAATGAAGGTGTGGCAGTTAAACATGGTAAATGGTTATACTTTGATCCCCGGGAAGGACGAATTGAAGCCAGTGAATACTATGTGATGAACAAATTACAAACAGAAGATAATATGATGATTGGTGATGATGACCTTCGACCAATTGATGTTAGCACTGCCAAAGCAAAATCAGACACGGCGGGAAAAAAAACTATTTCCAAGCCACAGGCTATACTCGATTACGAAAAGAAAAATGCCGGTAAAAAGAAAGTAAAAACCAGGGATGGTAATACGGGGAATGTGCCGAAGCCGTAAAAAAATTTCTAATGAGGCTATTCATTTTAACTTCATTTATCTTATTTGCGAATTTTGTATTTGCTCAATCTGCTAATGAAAACAATTGCAATAATTTTATTGATATTAAAGTTGCCGTGGAGAAAATTCAGCCTGACTCTATATCAAAAGAAGAACCAAAAGTCTGGGGCACATCTATTAGAAGCTTCTTTGGGTTTCAATTAGTAACAAAGAATTCCAACTATACCATTCAAGAATTTACTATTTCAGGTAGTTATGATAATGGTGATATAGTTGAAGTGGTTAATAAAGGAACTCATTTTAGTGCCAGTGCAGTAAGGCTGGTAAATAGTATTAAGGAGAAGGAGTTTTATATATTCTGCATAAAAGCAATTGACAAACTGGGCAGAGTACAAATTTTAAAACCATTCACACACATCTTCCGAAAGTAAATTTATTTTCCTTTCATTGCAGTAAAATAATTCCTGAAAAACAACAGCTGGCACTCTACTGCATTTTTCCAATAAGGCCAGTTATGTTGCCCTGGTCTTACAATATACTCATGTGGAATTTTAAGCTGTAACATTTTTTGATGAAGATTGTTATTTACAGCAAGAAAGAAATCTTCTGTTCCGCAATCAATAATAATCGCCAGAGAATCTTTAACTGGTTTCTCAATTAAATTAATGACAGAGTAATTTTTCCAGTTAGCTGCATGTAAAATAGTATCTCCAACTTTTTGTGAAATTTGCCAATTCTTTTTAAAGGGTTCTAAGTCCACACCGCCACTCATACTGCCACAAGCACCAAACCTATCTGAATGACGAAAGCCTAAAAACAAACCACCATGTCCGCCCATACTTAAACCGGTTATGGCTCTGCCTTTTCTATCTTTTATGGTTTTATAATTCGCATCTATATAATCTGGAATTTCTTTGCCTACATAGGTTTCAAATCGTACCGTAGAATCAACGGGGCTGTCCAGATACCAGCTATTAAATCCACCATCGGGACATACGATCATTAACTGGTATTTATCAGCATGTTCTTTTAATTCCGATACACGGATGATCCAATTGGCATACCAGCCGCCATGTCCATGTAATAAATAAACAACCGGAAAAGCGTCTTTACTTTTTTTATAGGAAGAAGGTTTTATCACTACGCATTTGTATGCTTTTTTCATGGCGCTGCTGTAGATGCTTACTGTATCAACAATAATGGCGATGGCGAATAATAATTTTTTAATCATGGCTAAATGTAAGAATTATATAAACCCACCCCTTTCAAGTAGCATTTTATTTGGAATGGCCGACACCCCTCCCGGGAGGTGATGAAAACTCTGCTATGAAAAAAAGCCATCCCGTTATTTCGGAATGGCTTTATAAAATCAATTTATTCTTTAGAGGGGTTAAAACCCTTTCTTCTCCTGTGCTTTTTGCATTGGATTACCCGCCTGGCTACCTGCCGCTCTCGGTGCATTTTGTCTTGCTTTAAAAATATTAAAACGAGACGGCTCTGCTATCGTATTCCAACTATTATTGCTTTCATTAATATCAGCAGTCTCCCGATAGGGATCCAATTTTACTGAAGCCACTTCTTTGTCTTTAATAAAAGTTTTTACCACTTTGTTTTCATTCAATCTCCAAACCTGTGCTGGTATGCGGTCAATTTCTTTCGTACCATCTTTATAGGTCCATTCCACAATGATCGGCATCACTAATCCACCTTTATTGCTTAAAGTAAGCTCATACATATTCTTATTAGCATACTTTGCTTTTTCCTCTTCTGTAAGAGGGTCAGGCTGACTTGCCGGAATTGTTACTTCATATTTGTTAGTGTCATACGGCTCTTGATTGCGGGCATATCTCCAATAAAAATCACGGATGCTGGTATCCACATCTGTTTGGAATTTAATATTCTTGTCTTCCCTGTTCCTGATCTTTGAAATATCATCAAAAGTGGGTACCAATGGCTTTGCAATTGGCCGCAGTTGTTTAGTTTCTTTTGTTGCTTCTTGTGTAGCTGCTAAATCTGGTTTAGCATGTTTTACGGTATCTAATGAAATATCGCAAACTTCAGTACTATAAAACCAACCTCTCCAAAACCAATCAAGATCTTCGCCGCTTGCATCTTCCATGGTACGGAAGAAATCAGCTGGCTCCGGATGTTTAAAAGCCCAACGTCTTGCATATTCTTTAAATGCATAATCAAATAACTCCCGGCCCATAATCGTCTCTCTCAAAATATTTAAACCTGTGGCCGGTTTAGAATAAGCATTAGGTCCAAACTGAACAATGTTTTCACTGTTGCTCATGATGGGTTCTAGTTGATCCTTTGGCAACTTCATGTAATCTGTTATGTAAGCAGCAGGGCCACGGCGACTGGGAAATTTATTATCCCATAATTCTTCTGCTAAATATTCAACGAATGTATTCAACCCTTCATCCATCCAGCTCCATTGACGTTCATCACTATTGATGATCATGGGGAAGAAGTTATGACCTACTTCATGAATGATTACACCGATCATTCCGTTTTTGGTGCTTTCGCTGTAAGTGCCATCTTTTTCAGTACGGCCAAAGTTGAAACAGATCATTGGATATTCCATACCGTTGGAAGCTTCTATACTTTGTGCAACTGGGTATGGATAAGGAATTGTAAAATCAGAATATGTTTTAACTGTATGTTCAACAGCTTTACTAGAGAACTTGCGGTACAAGCCATACGCTTCTTTGGCGTAACCACTCATACACATCACTCTTTTACCAGCAACTTTTGTTGCTAATGCATCCCAGATAAATTTGCGGGAAGAACCCCAGGCAAAGTCACGAACATTATCAGCTTTAAATATCCAGGTTTTCTTTTTTGGTGAACCCGCAGCAATAATTGCCGGTCCGTTTTTCTCAGCCTCTTTTGCTTCAGCCAATGTTACTACTTCAATCGGCTCTGAAGATTGTTGCGCTTTTGCCCAACGACCCATTTGTGCAGGTGTAAGTACAGCAGCATAGTTCTGACATTCGCCGGTTGACATAACAACATGGTCAGCAGGAACAGTCATCGCTACTTTAAAGTTTCCAAATGTTAATGCAAATTCTCCACGACCTGTAAACTGGTGATTTTGCCATCCCTGAAAATCGCTATATACACATAGGCGTGGGTACCATTGTGAAAGTGTGAAAAGATGATTGCCGTCTTCCGGAAAAAATTCAAAGCCACCACGACCACCACCACCAGCACCACGGTTGCTCAATTTATAATTCCAATCCAATTTATAAATAAAACGCTGACCAGCTTTTAATGGGGCCGGTAATTCAACCCGCATCATTGTTTTGTTGATGGTATATTTCAATGGCTTGCCAGCAGCATCAGTTAATTTCACAATATTAAATCCCATTCCATTATCCGCTTTTGAATCAGCAGCTCTGTCCAATTGCTGCGGACTTGTTTGTTTGTTCATTGGGTTACTCGTCTGGTAGTTGGCATTATTTACCGTGCTATGCTGATTTTCATCCAACTGCATCCATAAAAAAGTAAGTACATCAGGCGAGTTATTAAAATAAGTGATGGTTTCACTTCCCGTTAGCTTTTGGTTTTTTTCATCCAGTTCACATTTAATATCGTAGTCCACTCTTTGCTGCCAGTATTTTGTACCGGGTGCACCACTTGCCGTACGATACTCATTGGGAGTAGGAAGTGTTCCACCCATTTGTTCAAACTTGTTGCCGTGGTTACTGCCCGGATTGTTGCTAATATTCTGTGCCAATACGATAGTGCAACAGAAGATGCTGAACAATAAGCAGGAAATTACTTTTCTCATTTGTAAGTGTTATTTATTAGTAAATCAAAGCCGTGAAAGAATTCTATTTTGCCAGCTGTATTACTACTATTATCGTCCGTTGCGTCGCACTTTTCATCGTTCGGTAATACTACTCAGCAGAATGCAAAGATTCCAAATGTGTTAGGAAAATCTCTTTCGGCTAAGATAAAGCAAACAGCCCTAAAAAATGAACCATTAGTAAAAAGAGAAAGCACCTTTTTAAAGGTGCTTTCTCTTTATGTTATATGAAAAAGGTGTATTAGAATCCTTTTTTCTCCAATGCTTTTTGCATAGGCGTAGGCATTTCCGGCTGTGGAACATTTTGCTTCTGTTTAAACAATCTAAACTTACTAGGCGGTTTAATATCACCATACGTATTATTAGATTCGTCAATATCAGCTGTTTCTTTATAGGGATCAAGCTTTATGGAGGCTACTTCTTTATCCTTCATAAATGTTTTGATCACTTTTTTCTCATTCTTACGCCATACCTGGGCAGGTATTCTTTCAATTTCTTTGGTACCGTCTTTAAACGTCCACTCCAGAATAATTGGCATTACCAACCCACCTTTATTGGAGAACGTAATTTCGTATAAATTTTTATTGCCATATTTGGCCTGACCCTCTGCATCTAGTTTTTCTGTTTGTGGTTTTACCGTAATTGGATATTTAGTGGTATCATACTTTTCAATTCCTCTTGCATATCGCCAGTAAAAGTCACGCAGCGTTGTGTCTTTATCGGTTTCAAAAACAATACTCTTATCGGTTTTGTTTCTGATCTTCGATAGATCTTCAAAATCATTCACCGCAGGTTTAGCCAGGTTTCTATACACTACCGTATCGTTTATCTGGTTCGGAACAGCTGTTACATCAGGCTTTGCATGTTTAACCGTATCAATAGAAATATCACAGGCATCGGTACCATAGAACCAACCTCTCCAGAACCAATCAAGATCTTCACCGGTTGCATCTTCAATAGTGCGGAAGAAATCTGCAGGTGTAGGAGATTTAAAAGCCCATCTTCTTGAATATTCACGGAAAGCATTGTCAAATAATTCTCTGCCGACAATGGTTTCTCTCAACATGTTTAAACCAGTGGCTACTTTATCATACGCATTTGCGCCAAAGTTGTTGATGTTTTCGGAGTTGGTCATAATAGGTTCTAATTGCTCTTTCGGCAATTTCATGTAATCAGTAATCGCAGAAGGAACACCACCATCAGAAGGATATTTATTATCCCATAATTCTTGCGACAAATATTGTAAATATGAATTCAACCCTTCATCCATCCAGGTCCATTGACGTTCATCGCTGTTTACGATCATCGGGAAGAATGTATGACCTACTTCATGAATAATGACAAGAATAGCTGCATTCTTAGCTCCTTCAGAATAGCTGCCATCTTTATCCATCCCTTGATTGCCTTCTACACTAATCGCTACCGGATAAGGATAAGGGAATGAAAATTTAGAATAAGTTTTTAAAGTATGTGCAACTGCTTTGGTTGAGAACTTGCTATAAATCGGATAGGCTTCTTTCGCATAATAGCTCATCGACATCACATTTTTTCCTTCAACATTTGTAGCCATTGCATCCCATACAAATCTTCTGGATGATGTCCATGCAAAGTCACGAACATTATCGGCTTTGTAGATCCATGTTTTCTTGGCTTTGCTTTTTGTTTTTGATGCGTTCAATGCCTCATCCAATGTTACAATTTGCAAAGGTTCCTTTGCAGTTTTTGCTTTATTCCATCTTGCCATTTGCGTTGGTGTCAAAGTTTGCGCATAGTTCTGGCACTCACCCGTTCCTCCAACAATATGGTCAGCAGGAACAGTCATAGCTACTTTAAAATTTCCGAAGCTTAGTGTAAACTCACCGGTACCAGTGAACTGATGATTCTGCCATCCCTGATCATCGCTATAGCGGCAAAGACGGGGATACCATTGTGTCATGGTATAATTATTATTACCATCTTCTGAAAAATTTTCATAACCACCTCTTGCACCACCAAAGCGAATAAAATCACCACGGTTAGCAATTTTGTAATTCCAATCTACTTTGAAAACAAATTTTTGTCCGGGTTTAAGTGGCATTGGTAAATCAACTTTCATCATTGTTTTATTAATGGTGTAGTTGATAGCTTTGCCAGCAGCATCTGTCAATTTGGTAATATTGATACCGTATCCATTATCAGATTTACGTTCATCATATCGATCCAATACTTTATCCGTTGTTTGCATTGGCAACGTATTCTGACTTTGATAGTTTGCATTATTTACGGTGCTGTGTTGGTTTTCGTCCAACTGCATCCAGAAATACGTTAATGTTTCTGGCGAATTATTAAAGTAAGTGATCGTTTCACTGCCTGTTAATTTATTATTCACTTCGTCTAACTCACATTTAATATCATAATCCACCCTTTGTTGCCAATATTTAGGGCCGGGTGTACCACTGGCAGTACGTTGCTCATTTGGCGTTGGGAGAATAGTGCCTAATTGCTCAAACTTATTGGCATGTCCTGAGCTGGGGTTATTCTGAATGTTCTGTGCCTGCACTATCGATGTCTGTTTCTTCTTGATCATTTGTTTCTTTTTTTGTTATTGGTAAACGTTCTAAAGACAATTTTAACGCAAGGCTGAATACAGCAGCCGATAAAAAAATAACCCACTCCCGGCGGCTTACTTTGAAAGATGTGGTAATAAAATGTGTAACTATCAACAAAATAGTAACTACTACAATTTGACCTGCTTCAAGACCCACATTAAATGCAAAAAGGCTCCATGCCATATTCTGGTCTTCGGCTAATAAAAAACGAATGGTGTTTGCAAAACCCATTCCATGTATCAATCCAAAGAACAAGGCTAAAAAATAATTGATCCGAATGGAACGGGGTGTAAATTTTTTCTGAAATAAATTACTCAGAGCTGTAATTACTATGGTGACAGGAATTAAAAATTCAACCCACTTGCTGTTCAAACGAATTACATCAAATACACTTAATGCTAAAGTGATAGAATGTCCGATCGTAAATGCAGTGACTAAGATCAAAACCTGTTTCCAGTCTTTTAATACATAGATAGCTGCTAAAGCAGCGATAAACAATTGATGGTCTAAGGCATCCTTGCTTATGATGTGTTCCCAGCCAAAACCAAAATAAAAACCGAAATCCTGCATCTAATTAGTAATTATGTCCGTCCTTTGCCTGTTAAATTGTAACGGAAGGAATGTATACGGGCTTCAAAATAAGCCAGACTTTTGTAACTGAAAAAATTATTGTGTCAATGGCAGGATCTCTTTTTAAGTGGTTATTGTTGCCCCTGCTGGGCGGGGTGCTGATGGCGGGTAAAAACCCGGATGTTCACCCTTTTCATGTGAGTGTAGTAGAAATTAACCACAATGCTACTGATAAAACATTGGAGATTAGCTGCAAGATATTTACGGATGATTTTGAAAAGATTCTCGCTAAAAATTATAAAGCAAAGGTTGACCTGATCAATCCACCCAATAAAGCGGCGATGGACTCTTTGGTAAAGCGATATGTGTTATCTCACCTGGCAATCAAAGCAGATGGAAAGCCAGTTACGCTGAATTACCTGGGTTTTGAAAATGATGGAGAAGCGGCGTACAGTTATATAGAAGTAGAAAATGTAACTACTGTAAAAAAGATCGAGATCGCTACCAATCTTATGCATGATCTATTTGACGACCAGATGAATATTGTGCATGTAATAGTAGGAGGGAACAGAAAAAGTAATAAGATGGATTATCCCGCTACGCAAACATCCATCAGCTTTTAAGTTGTAACCTGCTAGTATTCTTTCAACACTTTTTCATTTTAGACAACAACGAACTATAAACTACGAACTATTTTAGTCTTCCATATCCTCTTTCAATTCATCGCTCAAGGTCACTAATACTTTATCAATACCCTTTCCAGCTTAGTTGATCACCTGTTTTCGGAATTCGTTCTAATTGGTGTAAGATAAATCCAGCCAATGTATCAAAATCATGTTCTCCTTCATTCATCCATTCTGCTTTATCAAAACGGGTGAGAAAGTCATAAAAAGGGATTTGACCATCTACTATAAAAGTGCCATCTTCTCTTTCCTTTATTTCATAGTCAGGTACATCCGGTTGCGGCATATCACCTACAATGGCTTCCAGAATGTCATTTAATGTAATTAATCCTAAAATACTTCCGTATTCATCTACAATAAAGCAAGAGTGTAAACGGGACTCTTTAAATTTCTCCAATACCTGGTAGGGTGAATTATTTTCAGGAACAAACAATGCCGGCTGCATCAGATCCTTAAACAAGGTACTGTCCGGGCTTACATACAAATCTTTTATTGAGACAACGCCTTTAAGATTATCTATATCGCCATCGCAAATTGGATACACAGAATGTGGCTCACCTATAATTTTTTCTTTTATCAGATCTTCATTTTCATCCAGGTTGAACCAGATAATATCGCTGCGATGCGTCATTAAAGAAGTGATGTTTCTATCTCCTAAATGAAATACCCGTTCAATAATATCCTGTTCTGCTTCATCAATTGCACCATGTTCTGTTCCTTCGCTGATGATGGCTTTTATTTCTTCTTCAGTTACCTGGTTTTCATTTGGGCGAATACCAAGAATTCTAACAATAAAATTGCCCGACTTGGTAAGCAACCATACAAAAGGGTGTGTAATTCTACTGAGAAGCCTCATTGGGGCAGCCAATGTTTTTGCAATTGCTTCAGGTCTTGCCAGGCCCAGTCTTTTGGGTACCAATTCACCAAGTACCAGTGAAAAATAGGTAATAATAATAACTACAATAGCTGTTGCAACACCATTACTATAATCGCCTAGAAGGGGCCATGTTTTTATTTTTGCAGCAAGATTATCTGTCAACTCATCTCCGGATAGCATACCCGTAAGGATGCCGATTAACGTAATACCAATTTGAACGGTAGATAGAAAAGTATTGGGATGATTGGCGAGGTCTAATGCTTCTTTTGCCTTTTTATCTCCTTTATTAGCTTGCGCCTCCAGCCTTGATTTGCGGGCTGATACGAGTGCAATTTCTGCCATCGAAAAGACACCGTTCAATAAGATAAGACCGATCAGTATTAAGATGAGCATTAAGAAGTTACACTTGATTAATTATCGAAGATAGCAAATCCAAATCGCTTATTGAAGAAGGTTCCGGTAGTAATGCCGAAAGCCAGGCCCAGCAAGGCTCCGCAAAGAACGTCGAACGGGTAATGTACGCCTACATATATTTGTGCATAGCCGATGGCCGCCGCCCAAAACAGGGCTATCCACACCCAATTTTTGAAGACATGGCGGAAGGTGACGATAAAAAAAGCCGCCATTCCAAAATGATTGGCTGCATGGTTGGAGGTAAAACTATAACCCACTCCGCAATGATCGAGTAGCAATCTTACCTGGGAACTGAAATTGGGGTCGTTACAGGGCCGCAACCTTTCAAATCCATGTTTGAAAACATAATTGCCAGTTAGATCTATCAATGCTATAGTTGAAATAAAAAATACCACCCACCAAATGCCCCGGGTTTTAAAATTGAGCAGCACCAAAACCAGCATAAAAAGAAATGGCATTACAGCATCAAAAAACGGATTGGCCCATTCGCTGTTTATTTTTACAAACAACCACTGGTCTAATTCTACCAACTTGTCCCAAAATTTTACCGCTAAAAAATACATTGCTGCAAAAGTAACCCATGCCAGTTAATAGGAGTCTAAATATTGTGTTTAAATAGGAGTGCTGCTATTGTTATAATCAAGTAAATTCAATTCTTTTGTACTCCTTCGAAAGAGGGCAATTGACCAGATGCTTGTAAAATATAAAATACCGAAGACTATACTGTGGGTGGTGAACCTGCTGGTAATCTTTCTATTGATATTTACAGTTTTCAGGTTGGCTACCTATTTTGCATTTAAACCAAGGAGCCTGTCTTTTGGAAATCTCATTCCTTCTTTTTTGCTGGGTATCCGGTATGACCTGCGGTGGATAGCTTTTATTTTATTGCCCATTGTTTTAATAAGCATGGTTCCCCGCTTATCACCATTTTACTCTTCACGAAATAAAAAATGGTGGACCTGGTACCTGGCCATTGTAACTTTTTTTGTCTTCTTCTTTTTTGCAGCCGACTTTGGCAGCTTTTCTTATAACCAAACAAGACTGGATGCAGGTGCCATGAATTTTGTAGAAGATCCGGGCATTTCGTTGAAGATGATGTTTCAGACCTATCCGATGGTGTGGATGATTTTAGGACTGATAGTTGGAATGCTTTTTTTCCGTTGGATGTATCATCGTAGTCACTGGCAGGTAATAAACAGAACGGATGGACTTCGTATTCCCTATCGCAGAAAATTTTTTATTATTTCTGCTTTGTTGCTGGTGATGGTAGCTTATGGAAGCTTTACCTGGCCACCATTGGGGAGAAATGATAGTTTTAAATTCAAGAATAGTTTTAAATCTTATCTCGCCATTAATCCGTTGCAGAATTTTTTTGCAACTCTCCGCTTACGTAAACCTGATTTTAATGAGCAGAAAGCAAAGCAGGCTTTCCCTACTATGGCCGAATGGATGCAGTTGCCGGATGCTAATAAATTTTCTTATCGCAGGGAAGTTGCTCCGAGAAGCGGGGCATTAGAGAGCCGCCCCAATATTGTTTTGGTACAATGCGAATCATTCAGCATGTATAAAAGCAGCATGAGTGGTAATCCGCTTAATACCACACCATATTTTGATTCAATCAGCAAGAATGGAATTTTCTTTGAGAAATGTTTTACGCCACATTTTTCTACTGCAAGAGGGTTGTTCGCCATTTTAACGGGTATTCCGGATGCACAATTATTTAAATTTTCCAGTCGAAATCCCGAGGCAATAACACAACATACCATTATTGATAATTTTGAAGGGTATAGCAAGCATTATTTTTTAGGGGGAAGTCCGGAATTCAACAACTTTGAAGGGTTGCTGAAAAATATTGATGGCTTGCAAATGCATACCGAAGAAAATTTTACTTCTCCTAAAATAAATGTGTGGGGCATTAGTGATAAAGATCTTTTCCTGGAAGCCAATAAAGTAATGCGGGCAGAACAAAAACCATTCTTTGCATTTATACAAACATCCGGCAATCATCGTCCATATATGGTTCCGCTAACAGATACTGCTGATTTTAAAATTGTAATAGCAGCAGAAGCAGAGTTGAAAAAATATGGGTTTGAATCGCAGGAAGAGTTTAATGCATTCCGTTATTCAGATTATTGTTTTAGAAAATTTTTGGAAGCAGCTGAAAAAGAATCTTATTTTCATAATACCATTTTTGTTTTTATTGGCGACCATGGAGTAGCAGGCAATGCAGAAGCTATTTATCCGCCGGTTTGGACGGAGCAAAGACTTACGGACGAACATGTACCCTTATTATTTTATGCGCCACAATTATTGCCGCCACAAAAAAGAGGCGAAGTGGTTTCTCAAATTGATATTCTGCCAACCATAGCTGGTCTTTTGCACCAGCCTTATGTAAATACTACACTGGGCAGAGACTTACTTGATCCCACAAAGAAAAATAATTATGCCTTTATTACTAATACCGCTGGTGGCATTGGAATGGTAACCGACGATTTTTATTTTACCCGCAATATTAATTTTCCGGATGAAGAATTGAGCCCCATGCATAATGGAGCTTCTCTTTATACAAAACAACAAAAAGATTCAGTACGGAAAAAACTTTCCGGATTCACCAATGCATTTTTTGAAACGGCGAAGTATTTGATCATGCATAATAAGAAGGATTAAGTCAACGCATCCGTCGTTCTCCCATCACTATAAATTCTCTTTTCTTTATCGCCTTTTTCACCACGGCCTTTTTGGGCAATAAGTATTAAGCGGGGAGTTTTTCTTACATCATACTTGGCGAAATGATAATCGCCAAATACTTCTTGTACCTGCATGCCCTGGAAACTTAGCATGTCTGTAAAATCGCCCAATGAAAATTTGGCCACTTTCTCTGTGTATTCCATGGGATCTTTTAAAGAAGCATCCGTTACAGTTATTTTTTTAAAGAAATGGGTTTCATCATCCCACCTTTTTATAGTGTAAGTTGTACCATCTACTTCCTTTACTTCATTATGAACAAGATGTTCTTCGGCAAAATGTACGTTGAGGTAATCAATTACAAATTTGCCACCGGGGCGAATGCTTTTGGTAATGGTGCGGATGGCATCATCATGTTCCCGTCGTGTTTTAAAATAACCAAAGCTGGTAAAGAAGTTGAAGGCATAATCAAAATAATTGCCCCAGGCTGGCAACCGCATATCATGCACAAAAAAATGTAAGTTCTCTTGTTCAAATTGTTTTGCAAAAGCGATACTGTCTGTGGAAATATCAATACCGGTAACATCAAAACCCAACGAAGCCAATGTTTTACAATGCCTCCCTTTCCCGCAAGCTACATCCAACATATAGCTGCCAGCAGCCGGCGTTAAATGACTGATGAGTTTTGTAATAAAAATTTCCGCTTCTTTCTCATCTCTTTCAAAATATAATTTGTGATAGTAGGGAGAGTTGAACCAGCCTTTGTACCATGCCTTTTCTGCCATAGCACAAAAATACAGGTTAGCTACAGATTACACGCATTAACACCGGTTATAGTCTTCAAATTATCAAGTTCTACTTTAAGGTTAAAGTGTAAATCCTTTTCTGGGGGTTCTAAAACAATAAACAATCGGTTGCAATTTTTTACGAATGCCATTGGGGCCGAAAAGTGTATTTTTGCCTCCCAAACCTTAAAAACACCAAACCTTATAACCTTATAATGGCTTTAATTAAAAGTATTTCTGGAATTCGTGGTACAATTGGAGGACAACCGGGGGATAACCTGACACCAGTAGATGTTGTGAAATTTGCGGCTGCTTTTGGCAGTATTTTACTTGATACAAAGAAGAATGCAACAGTAGTGATAGGCCGTGATGGCCGCATCAGTGGAAGTATGGTGCAAGGTCTTGTTGTAAATACCTTGATCGGATTAGGTATCAATGTAATTGACCTTGGCTTATCCACTACACCAACAGTGGAGTTTGCAGTGCAAGAAGAAAAAGCAGATGGCGGAATTATTTTAACGGCCAGTCACAATCCCAAAGAATGGAATGCATTGAAATTGCTGAACAGCGATGGTGAATTCATCAGTGCAGAAACAGGAGCTACGGTACTGGAGTTAGCGGCCAACGAAGATTTTTGTTTTGCCTCTGTTGATAAGTTAGGAACAGTTACTGTTGATGATAGCTATATGCAAAAACATATAGCGGCTATTGTAAAATATCCGTTGGTCAATGTAAAAGCTATCGCCAATCAAAATTTTAAAGTGGTGGTTGATGCTATTAATTCAACCGGAGCCACTTTTGTGCCTGCTTTATTAAATGCATTGGGTGTAACAGATGTAATTGTATTGAACGGAGAAGTGAATGGAAAATTTGCACATAATCCGGAGCCGTTACCAGAGCATTTATCACAACTAAGCAGTGAAGTAGTACAGCAAAAGGCACATTTGGGAATTGCGGTTGATCCGGATGTGGATCGTCTTTGTTTTGTAAATGAAGATGGCAGTTTGTTTGGTGAGGAATATACATTAGTAGCTATTGCAGATTATGTATTAAGCAAGAAGCCGGGTAACACGGTGAGCAATATGAGCAGCACCAAATCCCTGAAAGAAATTACCTTAAAACATGGCGGCGAATATTTTCCCTCTGCAGTAGGAGAGGTGAATGTGGTGAAGAAAATGAAAGAAGTAGATGCAGTAATTGGTGGCGAGGGCAATGGTGGCATCATCGTTCCTGATTTTCATTATGGTCGTGATGCATTGATTGGTATTGGTTTGTTTTTAAGTCACCTGGCCAACCAGAAGAACGGCATGAAATCGTTCCGCAGCACTTATCCTGATTATTATATTTCGAAGAATAAAATTGAATTAGAGAAAGGCGTGGATGTAAAAGCCATTTTTGAAAAAATACAGAAAAAGTATGCCAAGAACCCCATTAATACCGAAGATGGGTTGAAGATAGAGTTTGAAAATGATTGGGTACATCTGCGTACTTCTAATACAGAACCTATCATTCGTATTTATGCAGAAAGCAATTTTGAAACAACTGCTAACAATATGGCGTTGCAATTGATGAGGGATATAAAGGAGTTTGGGTGAAAGATTTAATAAAGGCCAGCCAACTTTTTCTTCAAATTAAAAATTTTGATGATTGATTACTTTGGCTTTGGTGCATAAGCTCCTTTCTCAATCCATGTGATCCATGCTTTTTTAAATTCTTCATGCGTTAATGGTGGTGCTGTACGGCCTTCTCCCATATTCCATCCTGCTTTTACTAAACCATCATCTGCATGTGCTTTCAATTGTTGCAGCGTTTTATTGCCATTCATTTTGACATTCACTAATTGTTTGGCCAATTGATTCGGTGTTCTTCCCTGGAAAATCATTTTCATATTAGCTGGTGGCAACTGCCAATGGGGAGCACCGGGAGGTTTTCCAGTCCCTTCTAAATTGGTGGGTTGATGACAGTTTGCACATTTCATGGCGTAAACGCCTTTTCCATCTTTACCTCTTTTTGGTAGCATGGCGTGCAAGTGACTGTCGTCCCCCTGTAATGGTATATCCCCCGATGGGTGACAATTCATACAACGGGGACTCATTAACACTGCATATACTTTCATAAATGCCTTTACCGATTCTACACTATCCTTAACTGTTTTATTATTACCTACTTTATCAGTAGTGGCTGCTTCATTGTTCATAACAAAACTCATCAATACTACTACTGAAATGATAATGGATAAAACAGTGATAGTTTTTTTAGGCATTTCGTATCGTTCTATATTATGCTTCATACAAATAAATTAATCGTCAAAAAAATGAATAAATTCTATTTTCCTTTGTCTTGCTTTTCTGCTGCCAACTTAATAGCCTCACGAATTCTTAAATAAGTTCCACAGCGGCAAATATTGCCAGCCATAGCAGCGTCAATATCTGCGTCTGTTGGATTTTTATTTTCACGCAACAACACAGCGGCCGACATGATTTGCCCGGCCTGGCAATAACCACATTGTACAACATCCAGTTCTATCCAGGCTTTTTGTAATGGATGATCCCCTTTTTCTGACAAGCCTTCAATCGTTACAACTTTTTGTCCCGTAGCCCGGCTCACTTTTGTAACACAGGAGCGAACAGCCTCACCATTCAAATGCACAACGCAAGCACCACATTGTGCAACACCGCAACCATATTTTGTTCCCACTAAGTTTATTGTATCTCTTAGTACCCACAGCAAGGGAGTTTCAGGGTCCACATCTACTTCGTAATTTTTTTTATTGATATTTAGTGTGATCATGATTGATAGATAAGTGTGAAGAATTGATTTTATTAAAAGCCCCGGGGAGTTAAAAGTTGTAAGCCAAAAGGCTGTTTATAATTTCTTTTTCCTTCCAATTTATATAATGCATTGGCTACCGCACCAAACACTGGTGGAAAAGGTGGTTCACCCAAACCTGTTGGGTCAAGATCATTATCCACAAAGGAAACTTCTATCTTTTTTGGTGACTCATGCATTCTTATCATTCTGTATTGATGAAAATTGGTTTGCTGCACTGCACCATCTATATGTGTTAATCCACCATAAAAAGCATTTCCTATCCCATCAATTACTGCACCATGTTGGTTGCAGCATCGGGATTGATAACAATGCCGCAGTCAATAGCACTAAACACTCTTTCTACATAAGGTTGCCCGTCTTTCATCACCATATCTACCACATGAGCTGCATAAGAATTATGACAGAAATAAGCAGCAACACCACGACTGTATTTATTATTCTCCGGTTTGCCCCAGCCTGACTTTTCTTTTAATAATTGCAGCACACCTGCATAGCGATCAGCATTGTAATCGTTGTTTTTGCCAACGGGAGAATCCTTCGCTTTTTTCAATAACTCCAATCTGAAATCAATCGGATCTTTGCCCATTGCTTCTGCCAGTTCATCTAAAAAAGATTGTTCAGCAGCAGCATTGAAATTTGATCGTGGTGCTCTGAATGCTCCAATAGTTATGTTAGAAGAAATTTGCCAGCCTTCGGCTAAATAATTTTCAACTGCACCTGCCGGAAACCTGTTGGCATGAACAGGATGCTCGGGAATGCCGCCACCTTTTACATGAAATGCAATCAGATTTTTATTTGCATCCAAAGCTGCACGGTAAGTAGCCGTGTACATGGGGCGATAGATTCCATAAGTCATATCGTCCTCACGGGTATAAACAAGTTTTACAGGTCCGTTTATTTTTTTTGAAATCAATGCGGCTTCAGTAAGGTAATGACCATAAGCTCTGCGACCAAAACCACCACCCATGCGGGTCATCTGAATTTCAACTTTATCAGCAGGTAAGTTTAAAATTTTAGCTAATGTAGGTTGTATCCATCCGGGTGCCTGCAAGGGGCCAACCAATAATGCTTTTTCATTGGTAACATGAGCGAAAAAATTCATTGGTTCCATACAATTGTGTGCCAGGAAAGGAGCTGTAAAAGTTCGTTCAATAATCTGTGCCGCATTTTTAAATGCAGTTTCAGGATCGCCATCTTTTCTTAATTGTTGAGCAGGCATTGCAGCATACTCCTGCATTTTTTGCAATTGCTTGCTGGTACTTTCAAGTGCACCGGGTACCACCACTTCTGTTTTTCCACCTCTGCCAGCCATTGTATTTATTGTATCGCCGGCAGCTTCCCAGGTAGCTTTTAATTTTTTGCGGCCTTCCATTACCTGCCATGTTGAGTTACCCACTACCACCAGTAAATCATTGAACGATCTTGTATCAAAACTGCCCTGCTCAAAACCATCCTCGTATAATTTTAATGAAAAGACATTAGTGATGCCGGGCATTTTCAACGTTTCTGCTGCATCGAAAGATTTGAGTTTCTTGCCAAAGGCCGGCGGATGTTCAATCATTGCAATCTGCATTCCTTCCTGTTTATAATCCATACCAAAAAGAGAAGCGCCGGTTACTATTTTTAAACCTTCTACATTCTGTTGAGAATTTCCTACAATTTTAAAATCGTTTACATCTTTCAATTTTACATTCTTAGGGACGGGTAATGTAGCAGCTTTTGTTGCAACGCTTCCATAAGTAGCAGACTTGCCGCTTTTTTTATGGTAAAGCATCGAGGCCTTCGTTGTAATTTCTTCAACAGGTACATTCCATGTTTGTGCTACAGCCTGCATCAACATATATCTTGCAGTAGCACCTGCTTCACGCAAAGGTTTCCAATACATTCTCACTGAGTTGCTGCCTCCTGTAAATTGAGGACCCAGTTTAGTATTATGAGGCGCCATTTCAACCACTACTGTTTTCCAGTCGGCATCCAGTTCTTCTGCAACAATCATCGGGAGTGATGTCATTACGTTTTGTCCGAAATCCGGATTAGGATTCAGTATTTTGATAACGTTGTCGGGAGTGATTTTTATAAATCCGTTTATTTCAATCCAGTCTTCGGGAACTGCTTCTTTATTATTGCTGGTTTGTCCGAAAGAAGGCAACCAGGAGAAATTGATCATCAAGCCTCCGCCAACCAATGCAGTGGCTTTTAGAAATGATCTTCGTTGCATGGATGTTTTTGGATGTGCCATTTTGGTGATTTTTTTAAACGACTATAACCGTTGGTAGTGAAACTAAATTTACGGATTTAAAGGAGATTTGATTAATGTATCTAATATGTAATAAAATTTCTTACTGCCAACTTCATAAGAAACATAAATCGAAAATTACCTTAGAATAGCAGTATTTCTCGTTTCATAATCCTTTGTTTTATTTTATTATTATTTCAATTTAACGGCTCTTGCAAGCTTTGAAAAAGTGAGAGACCCCATTTTCCATTTGCCATTTTCTTTAATATATACTTCTGTCACCATAAAAGGATTGATGACTTCATTTCCGCCTACCACTGCCACCAAATCAATATCATTTAATAGAATAGCCATGTTGCCTATACTATTCACTGTAACCGAATACACTTCGGCTTTTTTATAATGGATGACACCGCTTTTAATCACTTCTAACTCTCTTTCTTTTCCCCAACTCCCACCCATGTGGACAAACATGGATTTGTCATGGAAGAGATGCGCCAGCGTATCAGCATTTTTATCTGCCATCCATTGCCATTTCTGTTTAGAAAGAGTAATGATTTCCTGTTCTATGTTTTTATTACTCGTAACCGGTTGAGGTATTTTGTTGTACTCATCTTCTGTTAACGGTTGCAACCAAACTGTTTTACCTTTTTGCGTAGGTGTAACACCTATATATGCAAAGCTGCTTCCCGGTGTAGAGCCGTGCCAATGCTCTATGCCCGGCATACATTTAATTACATCACCTTTGTTAACAACCTGTACTGGTTTACCCCTTTCCTGATAGTAACCAACTCCCTCTGTTATAAGTAAGTATTGACCTGCGGGATGGTAGTGCCAATCTAACTTTGCAGCGGGGGCAAATGTAGCATGGGCTAAACTGAGGTTTAAAATACTATCTGGCACAGCTAATTCATGCAGCCAAACATTGCCGCTGTTATGCACTGGCTTATTCAGTTCTCCTTTTGGAAAAATGGAACTTTGTTGTGCAGCCAAAAGATGAGAGCTTAGTGTAAAAATTGAAATGACAAAAAATACTTTTTTCATTTGTTTTTTTTATTGTTATGTGTAACTATAATAGATTATTCTATAGCATAAAGGTCGAGCCTTTTACTTACTAAAATGGTATACCAATTGCTGATTCTCTTACCAATATCGCTGATTTGGGTCTTTGCCTTGTGTAAACTGAAAACAAGGAGGTAATTTTAGGCTATAAACGTATTTCCATGAATAATATACGCCGGTTTGAAACAGTAAACGATTATAATGTTTTTAATAACAATGAAACCTTGCATCCGCTTGTTAGTGTAATTGATTTATCGAAAGCAGACCCAAGAAAAGCTTCCAATATGTATTTTGGTTTTTATACCGTTTTTTTAAAAGAAGTACAATGCGGCAACCTGCGTTATGGACGACATACTTATGATTATCAGGAAGGGACATTGGTATTTATTGCACCGGGGCAAGTTGTTAGCGTTGATAATCCTGGAGAGGCCTATCAGCCAAAGGGTCATGCATTGGTGTTTCATACCGATTTAATACATGGAACTCCTTTGGGCAAACATATGCAGGAGTATAGTTTTTTCGGCTACCAATCCAATGAGGCTCTTCATCTTTCAGAAAAGGAAAAACGTCTTGTATTAGACTGTTTTTCAAAAATTGAATATGAATTGGAACATGCTATTGACAAGCACAGCAAAAAATTGCTGGTAGATAACATTGAATTATTATTGAACTACTGCACTCGTTTTTACGACCGGCAATTTATTACCCGTGACAAAGTGCATCAGGGAATATTGGAAAGGTTTGAAATGTTATTGAACAATTATTTTCAAACGGACAAGCCACAAACCATAGGCTTACCATCAGTAGCCGATTGTGCAAAGGAGTTGAATTTATCAGCTGGTTATTTTGGCGACTTAATAAAAAAAGAAACAGGACAATCTGCACAGGAATATATACAAGCCAAAGTAATTAATGTTGCCAAAGAGCGGATTTTTAATGTTGAAAAATCTATAAGCGAAGTAGCTTATGAATTAGGGTTTAAGTACCCTCAGCATTTTACTCGTTTGTTTAAACAGAAAGTAGGACTAACGCCGAATGAATATAAAAAGATGAATTAATATAAAATTTTTACCCAATCACCTTATCCGGCGTAACCGGCAAATCCCTTACTCTTTTTCCCGTGGCATTGTACACTGCATTTAATATAGCAGGAGCCACACCCACCAATGCAATTTCACCAATACCTTTTGCACCGGTGGGGCTAATGATATAATCCGGTTGATTGGGAAATACAATATCCATAGGTGGCACATCTGCATGCACGGGTACATGATAATCTACAAAATTGCTGTTGATGTAGCGGCCATAGCGATGGTCGATCAATGTTTCTTCCGTCATCGCCATACCAATGCCACCAACAGCACCACCTACCATCTGGCTGCGGGCTGTTTTTTCACTGATGATCTTGCCGGCATCGGCAGCAGATACCATGTGTTTTAATTTTATCACACCTGTAACAGGGTGCACATGCAGTTTTACAAAATGCACCGAGAAAGAATTGGTGGCATATTTATCCCGCTGAGCAAAACCAGTAGAACTTTTTGATACCTGTAATTCAGGTTTGCCAGCTTCTTTCAGCAAATCAATAAAATGTATAGAAGCATTTGCTGCAACTAATTTTCCTGCTTCATATTTTATATCATCAGGTTTTATGTTTTTAAATGCTGCAACAGTTTCTATCGCCATTTCTTTCAAGCTTAGTTTAATTGCATCGCATACTGCAATTACAGCAGAACCAACTGCAGTAGCAGAACCAGAACCACCTTGTGTAGGCCCGGTGGGAAAATCTGTATCGCCTAATTCAAATCGTACTTTTTTCTCATCTAATCCCATTTGCTCACTGCCAATTTTTACCATGGCAGTAGAAGTACCAGGTCCCATATCACTTACCGCACTTTGCAATAAAAGACTACCATCATTTTTTAAAATGCCTTTGGCAGTGGCTGCACTACGTCCTGCACCAAATACACCTACAGCCATACCATAACCCACCAGCATACCATCTTCTTTCAATGTACCCGGAACAGCAGGTCTTTTATGCCAGCCAATTTTTTCTTTTCCCAAGGCATAACATTCTTTCAAAAATTTTGTCGTCCATGGCAACGTACTTTGCGGATGTACTTCTGCATTATTGATCAGTCGCAGTTCAATCGGGTCAATATTTAATTTATAACTCAATTCATCCAATGCACTTTCCAATGCAAAACAGCCGGAAGCCGGGCCGGGCCCCCGCATCCAGGTAGGAGTGTTTACATCCAGTGGTAATATTTTGTAAGTGGTAAACACATTCGGGCAATCATATAAATATTGCGATACACTCGAAATGCCTTCGGTAAAATCTTCGTACGCTGAAGTATTACTGACGGCATGATGTGCAATGCCGGTTAACTTACCATCTCTACTTGCACCAATACCAATTTTCTGCCAGCATTGCGGACGATAACCCACCATCGTAAACATTTGCTCCCGGTTCAGCGTTACTTTTACCGGTCGGTTCAATTTTTTGGACGCAATTACTGCCGCATGCACATGCGGCCAGCTACGCAAACTGCTGCCAAATGCACCACCTACAAATTCAGTTATCACCTGTACATTTTTTTCATCTATTGCAAACAGTCTTGCCAATTCACCCTGCACATTTTTTGGTCCCTGCGATTTATCATACACTGTTAGTTTACCTTCTTCCCACACAGCAATGGTGGCATGCATTTCCATCGGGTTATGTGTTTCGATGGGCATCGTATATTCTTCTTCCAATTTTACTTCGGCAGTTGCCCAGGCATCTTTTTGGTTGCGTACATAATCAGGACGGGGCTTTAATAACTTGTCGTTGAATTTATTTTTTTCGAAATTGGTTTCTGCATTTTCTTTTATGTATTCCACTTTTACTAATGAAGCAGCATGCACCGCTCTTTCATAGGTATCTGCTACTACCAATGCAATCGGCTGTCCGTTACTTACCACCATGTTATTGTAAAAAACTTTCAGCCCAGTAAAACTTCTGGCATTGGGATTCGCAGTTCTGTCAACGGGTTTAAAACCCGGTACATCGGGGCAGTTAAGATGATAAATAATATCTATTACACCCGGAGCATTTTTCGCTTCGTAAATATTCAGGTGTCTAATTGCACCTTTGGCAATCGTACTGCAAACAAAAACAGCATGTGTAAGTCCGGCGGGTTTAAACTCTGCCGAAAAAGTTGCTTTACCGGTAACTTTTGCCAGACCGTCCACCCGGTCATCATCTGCAAAAAATGTTTCGGAGAAATTATTTTTATCCATAATTCTGATATTTTTTGGTTGTCATCGTTCGGTTCATGGGCATCGTCCCTTGCGTCGCACACTTCATCGTTCTGTTCTTTGGTCAGCAACCCACCCCAAAGTTTTATCACAATTTATTTTCTTCAATTCGCCCCTTCAGGGAGGGGAAGTTTCCTAAAGCAAGGTTATTCCCTTCTCTCAAAAATTAAAACGACCTGCATCCCCTCCCTGGAGGGGCCGCAGCCCTTTCGCATAGAGATATCTTCGAAAGGGGTGGGTTAAGCATTCACTTTCTCTTCTTCAACACTCTTTCATTAATGCCATTCTTTTCTTCGTATACCAAAATCCAATTTTTTATTTCTCTTACGACCGCTTCTACTTTGTTCACCACCAGCATTGCATCAAATCGCAAAAAAGAAATTCCTATTTCTTCCAACACTTTTTGTCTTTTCTCATCTTGTAATATCACCTTCTCATCAAGATGTGTAATTCCATCTATTTCCAAGCCCAGCAGTAAATCTTTACAAAAAAAATCTATTATATAATTTCCAACCGGTGTTTGTCTATCGAAATCATATCCCATTAATCGTCCATTCTTAATTTCATTCCACAATTTCACTTCGGAGAAAGTCATGTTTTGTCGAAGTTCTTTTGCTTTTTCTTTAAGTATCGGATTGTATGGAATAATCTTTCGTTTCATTTTGACCCACCCCGGTCGTTTAAAGTATTAGAATTTCCTCAATTCGCCCCTCCAGGGAGGGGATGGAACCCTTAACTCGTTGCTTTTGTCAACGCCTCCACAATTGCCGATTTTCCCAAGTTCACTTTATATGTATTGTGCTTATAAGTTTTTGCATCTTTCAACCCAATTTCTGCAGCCTCTTTAAAAACATTGGCTGCAGTGCTTTTACCAATTAAATATTTTTCCACTTCTGTTAACCGCCACGGTTTATGCGCCACACCACCCATGGCAATACTGGCTGATATAATAATGCCCTCCTTTACTTCCAAAGCCACCGCCACTGATACCAATGCAAATGCATACGATAAACGGTCACGGACTTTTAAATAATAAGATTTATTAAAACGATTGACAGGAATATGAACGGAGCTGATCAATTCACCCGCAGCTAAATTATTATCTAACTCTGGCGTATCACCCGGCAAGCGATGAAAATCAGCGAACGGAATTTTCTTTTCTCCTTTTGTTGTATTGACTATTACTGTTGCATTCAATGCTGCTAATGCCACACACATATCACTCGGATGAACTGCAATGCATTTTTCGCTGGCGCCAAAAATGGCATGCATACGATTATAGCCTTCCATTGCCCCGCATCCGCTTTGCGGCTGGCGTTTATTGCAAGGCATTGTTATATCGTAGAAGTAAGGGCATCTTGTTCGCTGCATAATATTGCCGCCCACAGTTGCCATATTGCGCAATTGTGCAGAAGCCCCTGCATTCAATGCCATTGAAAGCAATGGATGTTTTTCCATTACCAGTTTGTTTTCTGCTGCTACACTGTTGGGAACTAATGCGCCAATGCTGACTCCTTTCGCATCAGCAGTGATTTCTTTTAAAGGCAACGCATTTATATCGATCAATCGTTGCGGAGCGGTTACACCTTTTTTCATCAGGTCAACCAGGTTGGTGCCACCTGCAATAAATTGTGCTGCTTTATTTTTTGTCTTTGCATCAACCGCCTATTCAAAATTTATCATACTGTTTTCCCTCCTTTTTTTACTTCCATTATTGCATCAACAATATTGGGATAAGCACCGCAGCGGCAAATATTACCACTCATATATTCCCGCACATCTTCAGCAGTGTTAGCATGACCTTCTCGTATACAGCCAATGGCTGACATGATTTGTCCGGGTGTACAATAACCACATTGAAAGCCATCATGTTTCATAAAGGCTTCTTGCATGGGATGCAATTCTTCTCCCTTGGCTAATCCTTCAATCGTAGTTACTTTTTTACCATGACTTATTACTGCCAGTGATAAACAGGAGTTGATGCGTTTGCCATCCACATGCACCGTGCAACATCCGCATTGTCCGTGGTCACAACCTTTTTTAGTACCGGTTAATCCCAACTGCTCCCGCAGCAGATCAAGTAATGTAACCCGTGGCTCAACGGATAGCTTATATGCCTGCCCGTTTATTTCCAGTTCCAGCGGAACTTTTTCAAAGTAGGCAGCAATCTTTTCATCGTTTTCGCCTGCTTTAATTAAAGCCGGAGAAGCAATTGTCAATGCAGCTAATGCCGTTGATTTTTTTAGAAAATCTCTGCGGCCTTCGTTTTTGTTTGGTGCATCCATAAAATAATAATATGTAAACTAAATTTAAACCTTCGGCCACTCTTAAAAAAATGAATATTGCATAATAGCTTCGGTAATTTCAATTCAGCCACCGTTTGCGTTGATTTTCGTGTGAACATTTGGCGCAAAAGCCGTTTACTTATCTTTGCGGACACTTAATAACCAAGCTCATCGGGAATGGAAAGAATATATTTTGATAATGCCGCCACTACCGCACTAGATTCAGCAGTGTTGGATGCTATGCTGCCATACATGACTACCAATTTTGGCAATCCATCCTCTATTTATTCTTATGGAAGAGAATCGAGAATGGCCATAGAAAGCTCACGGAAATCAGTTGCTAAATTATTGAATGCCCATCCCGGTGAAATTTTCTTTACCAGCGGCGGTACGGAAAGCAACAACACAGCTATTCTTTCTGCCATCAGGGATTTAGGTTGTAAGCATATCATTACTTCGCC
>LNFM01006872.1_pt1 | contig 25646 bp, 20 predicted proteins | sample 596031 | NCBI WGS metagenome assembly LNFM01 (sample SAMN04254537, study PRJNA301005) | activated carbon metagenome | isolation source: dual media filters at the Ann Arbor, Michigan drinking water treatment plant | place: USA: Ann Arbor | reverse complement strand
CTGGTAGCAACTTGATCATCAGCGCGCGAATCTTCGCATCGCGCCCCACGAGATAGCGCGTTTTGGGAACGGCAGCCGTCAAGGCATGGACCACAGCATTCGAAACGGCATCGGGAGAAATCGCCCTTGCCGCCGCCTCGGCCACGCGCGCCCTGACCCCCGCGATCACTCCGGCGTACAGAGCCTTCAATTCTTCCGACGTGACCGTCTCTAGCTCTTCCGCCTTCGCACCGGACTTCGTCCAGATCGGCGTGGCAATCGCCCCCGGCTCCACAATGGATACCTGAATTCCCCACTGCTGCACTTCGAGACGCAAGGCATCCGTCAACGCTTCCAACGCAAACTTCGACGCCGAATACGGCCCCATCACCGGCATCGCGGCGCGCCCCGCAATCGACCCCATGTTGATGATGCGCCCGCGCCCGTTGCGGAGCAGCGGAAGAAACGCCTGGGTCACCGCGACCTGCCCGATTACATTCACCTCAAACTGCCGGCGCAGGTCGGCAATCGGCACAGCCTCCAACGGACCGACCACGGCAATGCCCGCGTTATTCACCAGTCCGGCCAACCCTCGCGGCCCGACCTGCCCGGTAATCTGCCGCCGCGCCTGTTCGATCGAGCCCGCATCGGTAACATCCAGCAAAATAGGCTGGAGCCGAACCGATCCCTTCGCCTTCAGAGGTTCACCATCCTCGATCCGGCGCACCCCGGCAAACACCGTAAAGCCAAGCCGGTCGAGATGCCACGCACAGGCCGCGCCGATTCCGGTCGAGGCTCCGGTGATCACCACTGTTTTGCCATTGCTGTTCAACATCCCGTTGTCCTTTCAGCGCGTGACGCCGACAATAACAGCTTTGCAGGACAGGGTCATCTCTTGCGTCCCACGGATTCCAGCTATCAGCGATCAGTCATCAGCTATCAGTTCCAGACCGCAGCTCTCAGCCACTTTTCGGTCTCAGCACTCAGCACCCGCCCACGGTGGATCACTCTGGATTCAACGGGAATTGCATTGGATTCCATCCATCCCTCCTCATGCGCCGGCAGCCCCAGCATGGTGCCGACGCAACAAAACTCCAAACGTCTTACCAGTATTGATGTTTGTTCACTGCCATAGTGATCGTGCGGGCCCGGCATCCACATGGCTCGCACATTGCACAGGGTGTCTAGCATCACTCCGAACAAAAGGAGAACGCCATGGACTTCGGACTCATCTTAATCGCCACCAACACGCTCATGGCCATCTTCATCTTCTTTGTTCTGAACTTGATCTGGAAGCAATAGCGGAATCAGAACATGCAAAAAACCGTTGGGGGGGGAAATCAACCGACTCATGAATAAGATACCGGGCATTAATAAATCGCGCGATATGGAGCCGACCAGAGATCAGCGCCTGACATACTCAAAGGAAAAAGGAGCAGCACCATGACATACGGAACAATCCTGGTGGTCGACGACAATCCCGACATTCGAGAAATCACCCGTATGACGCTCGGTCGGCAAGGTTATGAAGTCTGGCTGGCTCCGGACGGCAACAGTGCTATACAGCTAATGAACCAACCGGTGCTGGCGAGTGAAGTCTGCGCCGTGATCTGCGACCTGGCCATGCCCAATGGCAACGGAATGTATCTCATTGCCCACCTCCAGGAACATCACCCGGCCATCCCGATTTGAAGGAATTATCCAGCAAGGAGTGGGCGACTGGATGCGGAAACCCGTGTCGCGGGACGTCCTTGTGCAAAAAGTCAGAACCGCCGTCCATCTTTTCACGCTCAGGACGAGGCAGGACTCGGAGAACAGACCTTCTCAGGCTTCAGCCGCAAGTCCAAGAACGGCCTTCCCCTCAGAGTGTGAGACCGTACAGGACTATCACGATAAGACCACTGACCCGTGAGATTGAACGTCTTCCCTATTCCAGCCAGACACCATCCCCCGTTTGCGATCAACTCCCAGGCCCTACAAACCGGGCTGCCCATGACAAACGGATCAAAGATATTCGGCTCTGCGGCGCCCGACGGCACCTAACCTTCTAGTGCCGTCGGCATTGAATCGAAAGTGATTCAGCCTGAATTGTTTTGGATTCTTTGATGATGGGCTCATCGGTGAAGCTGCAAACCTTCGAACGAAACATACCCCCATAAATCGCGCGCCAATCAAGCAATCGAATCCGACTCAACCGGAAATACCTGCGCTCTAGTTGGTGGTCCACGCTTTGCAAAATCTTTCGATCATCGGTGACAAGAAGGGAAAAGAAAGAAACCAAGCGACCGGCCGTGACGGAAGGGAGCACATCATGGATTTCACACTCCTCCTCCTACTTTCGAACATCTTCATGGCCTTCTTCATCTACCTGGTCGTGCGGCTGATTTGGCAGGAGTAGCGCGATCAGATCGGGACAGCCCAATGGCCGCCCACAATGATCCACCCTAATAAAAAGAGGGACTCAGCAAACCATGATTCCGTTTGGAACAACCCCTCGCCTCAGCATGGAGCCGACCCGCGTCATTCGACTCATACGCAGAGTCGAATCGCTCCACTCAGCCAGGACCCAACCCACTCCAGGCTGCAGCCGTCGCCTCCACGCCGAGGACATAGGAGCCGCCTCTTCGATTCATACCCGGAGAGACGGCTCCTTCAAACCGGATTAAGGCAAGACAGAAGCGTCACAGGAAGGAAAGAGGAATGGACGGACAGCAGGATCGACAAGCGAAGGGTCGAGCCCCTGGAGCAGAGACCCGGAACGGCGATCTGAATGGATCAGGATGGAACCATCGTCATCTTGGACCAGACGAAGTGACGATACGTGCCAGGCGGCCCCGGTTACGGAACGAAGGAGGGTTGTCGACTCCCCTTCATCTTCCGTGAGTGGCTTCAGTGGCTTCAATGAAACAGGGATCACGACGGGTGAAGAGACCAAGGCCAGAACCGTGGCAGGCAGCACCTCACGCCGGTCCAGTTGAAGGCAGCCGGTAAGCAAGGAGAAGCCGAGTAGGATCAAGATTGATCGATGAAGAGACCGAAGATAAACGCGCGCAACAATAGACATTACTTACATATCGGAAGCCCGAGGCAAGATCTGAAGCGGAGAGTGAGAGTCAGGGGTTTCCTGATACCAGAGTGAGGGGAAACACGTTAAAAGGCAGTCCTGTTAAGGACATTTCGATCCAGGGCCTATCGGCTCTATTCCAAGGGGTTATTGCGGAAAATGGGCCGGAAGCCTAGCTAGTAGGCACCAGTAGCCGAACGGCACGAAAGTCCTCGGTCGGTATGGTCGAATGCGAGACAAGGAGATGCCAAGGATGGCGCTTCAAATTCGCAGGGCACATCGGTTCTTTTATTCCCCCCAAGATCTCATCGCACTGCGTACATCCGACCGCGCGAACAGGAAAATGGTTCCTTGCAGATTTCCTGTGCCAATCTATCGCACTCCTTCTCTTTTCTTAGTCGGTGCCTCAACATCAGCCTTGCTAGCATTGGTCGTATCAGCAGGATGTACAGATCTTCGTTACGGACAAGTCGACTGCGCTGTCTTGCAAGGAGAAGCGGCGCGGATGTGCCAAGAGTATCGCCAAAAGAAGGCTGACGCCGATATTCGCGCAGAACAGGCCGAACTGCTGCAGGCCTACAACTACTGTCGAAAGAAATACGACAACGATCCTGAACAAACGGTGAACAACTGCTCGATATATGAAAAACCATTACGTTCCATTGGATCCTTACCCAAGTGAGAAATAAGAAACTGGCAGACAATCGATGTCGTTTAGAGCCGGAAAGAGGCCGTCTATACCCACTTAGCAGGAGCAAGATGGCCACAAGAGCAATAACAATTAGAGCAATCTGGTTAATCCTGCTGGAAATTCAGCTTCCCCTTCTTCTCCAGGGTTGCAGCACATCCAGAGAGCATAAGTGGCTCTTGTACGATCTTGGGAAAGAAAATGGCGTCCAATATCAGGGCTATGTGGTCTCCATACAACAGGAACCCAAACACGGTTGCATACAAGGAGAAGAACACATACCAGAGAGGGGCCCCTGTACCACGCACGACAAGGTTCAGACTTTTATTGCGCAACCGCCTGACCAAAGAAAACCCACACAACTTTCCGGATTCATTCCTTTCGATAAACCCACAATCGATGAAGACGATCAACTACATTTCGTGTACTTCGGTCAGAGCGATATTTTAAATCGCACAGCGACTTCGTGCGAGTTCGTGGAAACCCCTTCAGCCCAGCCACACGATGCAAAGATGGCACCCGGATACAAAGCCCCTAATATTAAGGAGCTAGAACACAATGCTCAAGCAGAAGAAGCGCTAGTAAGAGAATACGAAAAGCTTGTTGAGCGAAAAAGGCAGGCAGCAGAATTCTCGAAAGTCCAAGCGGACAATGCGAAGAAGGAACTCAAGAAGAATCCGAATGCCCTTCATCAGGCTCAATTAGCGGAACAGATGGCGGTCGTCGCAAGCGAGGCTATGGATACACTCCGCAAAGCTGAACAACAGCTCACGGATGCAAAACTGGCACGCGATCAAAAAAAAGCAGCGGCCACAGCTACGAATGTAACCTTCGTTTGTGACTTTGATGTGCGGGACAAAGGGGGCATAAAATTACAGCACACGCTGGAAACGAATCTGAAGCCGCGTGAATTTGAACCTGATCAGGGAGCCAAAAGCAACAAGACTATACTGGTTAAAGATTCGGTCCTGGTGCATGACCTCTATCGATTCCGCGTGCTGGCTGGTCCCGTATTTTCTACTCTGAACCCCAAAACATATTCTCTCAAAACAGATAGCTCAGGACAAAGCGAAGTAACCGCCTCGCATGCCAACAGTTCACCCGCAAATTTCGCATTGATGCTTAAGACATATCTTTGGAAGAAAAGAGACGTCCTCAATCCGCCGCGTCTCTTCTCATCTCAATGGTACGAAATGATCAATCCTATAATTGGCATCAATCTTTTCGATAAGCCTTTGGAAAACCTATACCTGGGTTTGTCTCTGGAACTTGCCGGAGGGTTCGACTTGGTTGGAGGGGCCCATTGGGCAAAAACCCAGCAGGTGACGGGCGGATTCGTTGAAGGCCAAACCACTACGCAGACGAACCCGGCGACGAGGGAGCGGTTCAACAACGGATGGTTCGTGGGTGTGACAGCAGATATCGGGATCGTGACCGCATGGCTGAAGAACGCCGGAAACGGGCTGCTCTCGGCGATCAAGACCTCTCCTTGATCAGCAAGGGGTTTCAGACTGCATAGGGCGCGATTATCAAAAACCGGTTCTGGGTTTCTTGGCCACGTTAAAAAGGCCCAGCCGGCTAGGAGCTAATCGTTGAGCAAAATCACCTCGGCACAAGAGATGGTTCCCACGGACAACACCTTTTAAAACCAAAAGGACCGGCTGAGGAATGAGAGATTGCAGACGACACTCCCATCACTACATCCTGCTCGTCGCATGTATATTCGCCGCAGGATTTTCAGCACCGGCATGCAAGATGAAAATTGATGAGCCCACGTTCCAGTTAAACGACCGCGTTCTTTTCTCGCGCGGTATCGGCGAGATCGGAGCTTTTCTAGACGGCGAAATCGACAGGAAGAGATTTCTCTGGGGCAATGATCTTGTCAATGACGAAATACATACATTCAAGATCGCTGAGGTCCCTACAAACGGTGCCGGCGCAGCGATACTCAGAATCGGCGACTGGACAGGCAAGGGTGAAATAGCGGCCTTTACCTGGAATAAACGTCCCACCCTACTCGAGCAAGTAGATTGGTCGCCTGCTCAAGCTCAGATTCCATTTGAGTTTAAGCCTCCTTATTTCCTTCCGATTCATATATGGCTTCTGTACGACGATCCCTCTAAATCGCCTCAGGACCAGGAGGAGCAGGCCGATAGGCGACTAGGCAATGCCTACATCATTTGGTATCTCCAGCTGACCGGGCTTGAATACAGATGGAATACACGCACTATCACCTATAAGCCAACCCCTGCGTTCACAACTATCGACAATTGCGATGACATCGTCGATCTTGCCGACCCCAAGAGAGGCCTCTACGATACTGCGGCCCTCAATGTGTATGTCGTCGAGCGAGTCTTTTCTGAATTTGCCGATACAAGCCTAACCACGAATGGATATTCCGCGGCGCACTGCGCATCACCGAACGCCCAAGTGCTGGTTCTCGGGAAAAATGCAACACCAGACCTCTGGGCTCACGAGTTCGGTCATGCCTTCGCCTTGGGACACATTGATCATTTATCTGAACCGGACTTGAGCCCGCCGCTGTTCGATCATGAGAATGTCATGCATTCGGCGCCGGCAACAGTTCGAAAACATTTCACCGAGGGGCAGTCCTTTCGCCAAGCATTTCATTCTTCCTCTGTCATCAACTCCGCGCTAAAAATGAATGGCGCCGGGTTCGCCGGACGAAATTGTCCTGCTTTTACTGGAAATGCCGTCGAGAAAACCTGGCCTAATTATGACCTTTGGGGGAAATGTCCGCTCCTGCAGTTGCGGCTCTGGGCAGACGGCGCATTCCTTCCTTCAAAAAGTTCACCCCCGGCTTCAAATTCTTGGCTGGAGAAGATTTGGCGATGACACGCAAGACATTGCCCAGAGCCGTCATAGGCGCATTCTTTGGTTTATTGCTGGGCTCGGCATGGATAGCGGCGCAGCCTTCGCCTCTCCTTATTGATATCTATGCGGGATTGCGTGACTTCTTGAATCGAGATTGCCCAATCGGAACTACCGAATCTGACGCGCAGCAGAGGATCAAGACGCTCTTAAAGACCGGTGACGCCTGGGAACCGTTAGTCATCTCCATCTTCTTCTCCGACCAAACGAATCAGCACGCTTATGAGACGGTATTACGGGACAATGATCACCGGCAGGCTCTTGAAGTGTGGTGGACACAGTATCAAACATTCCTGCAAACGAGGCCGGTCCCTTTGGATCAAGAAGACCCGCTCAAGGCGATTACCCAAATCGATAAAAGTACTTTCCTGCGCGAGTGGCAAGACTCGTGGAAGCGAAAACACCAAGAGCGAGCAGCCATTTTGCTTTCAGCGAGGGAAGCGCACGGTTCAGCCAAAGCGACCGCCGCCCTTAACGCAGCAAATATAATCGCCGATAAAGACCTCCAAGCAATTATCCTGGAGGCTCGTACATATTTCAGTACGCAGCACCTATAGGAGAGTAATGCCGGATAATCAAGCTACATCTCGAACCTCATGTGGATGTGAAGCACATCACTGCACGCTCAACCAAGGAGGAACTATGAATGCACGCAACTGGATCGTCGGGTTTGCACTCATGATGTATGGAGTTGTGGGCATACCTCTCACGTCACAGGCCGGCAACGTGTCTCTCCAGATTGAGAACGAAGCGGTGCGGACAAACCCGGCCTCGGGAAGCTTCAATGGGAGTCATACCTGCGCCGCGGATAACACAAAGAATTACGAGATTCTAGGCAGCGGCACGTTGACGGCCGTCGACGGTGCCGGCCCAGACTCCGTCAGCTTTGCAAATTTAACCATTAAGGCAACGACCGCGGGAGCCTGCGGCCTGATCAGCTTCTGGACGACGGTCACACCTGACCCGGGCGGAACCGTAAAGTTGGATGCTGAAGCGAATGGAAATATGCGCCGACCATCGACCGGTTATAGGGGAGCGGTGGGAAGCTATATCTGCGTTTCCGGATACAGCCAGCTTTCCGGTCAGGCGGAGAATCTTTTAGGCGGCGCCCTCTACAATTGCCCTCAATACAATCCACCCTCTCAATTTGAAACTTTCAACAAGCCGGTAACGGTGAGCACTACCACTTCCGGTCAATTCAGCATGAAGACTTACGCCGGAACTATCCAAACGGAAAGTGTTGCAATCGGTTCGAACGCCACAACTCTCAAAGGAACCATCAAGTTTTTCTTACAGAACCAGAACGATGAATTGGTTATTTCTTCTGGCAATGGAATAAAGGTCATGACCGCCGCAGGCGGAGGAGGAAATGGCACGGCATGCAATAAGGCTGGGAATTGCAATTTGCCTGGTCTCATCGATCTAGTGAGGCAATTACAACTCGATGCAAGCAGGGAAAGACTCGAACGGATCGAAAAGCACTTGAAACTGCCTTCTTTCAAAGACCCAAGGCCTGAACCAAGCCCATTGAAAGATGGGGCGGACCTAAAGAACCAATAATTTCCGAGAGGCTTTATCGCGCTGAACACAAACCGCATCAGGCTCGATATAGCCCCAAACCAGTTTCTCAGTGCCAGGAACTGGAATATGTGAGGGGGGAGACAACTATGAAAACACAAACCCCAAGCATTGGAGGCTTGCGCCGCTTGTCTTATCTGATAATCCCTCTTTTTGCTGGGCCATTTATTCTGCTCGATCAGGAACGACTGGTGTGCGCACAGGTACCATCGAGCCCCATCATATCTTCAGGGCTCAACACAGTCGTGAGCGACTCGATCCGTCTGCCAGGGGGACAAATCCAATACAACATCACAGGGGGAACGAGGCCCAACAGCGGGACGAATCTCTTTCATAGTTTCGGTGAGTTCGGGGTGCCAACGAACAACATCGCCAACTTTCTCAATGAGACTGTCCTGCCAACGTCCAACATCCTTGCCCGTGTGACAAACGGCAATCCATCACTCCTCTTGGGCACGATCCAGACCGAAGGTTTTGGGAGCGCAAACCTCTTCCTCATGAATCCGGCTGGAATTGTTTTTGGATCAACCGCGCAGCTCAACGTCGGCGGATCCGTTCACTTTACAACGGCCGATTATTTACGTCTGACTGACAATGCACTTTTCCACGCAACCATCAAGGCCGGAGCTGATGCGTTGCTGACTGCCGCCCCAGTAGCTGCCTTTGGCTTTCTGGGTCAAACTCCTTCTGCGATTACAGTTCAGGGAAGCTCACTTGCAGTTCCCATCGTCGTTGAGGCCGAAACCAGTCTCACCACAGGGAGCACTATTTCGTTGGTGGGAGGAGACATTAACATCGTTGCTGATCCTACGACGGGCACTCCCGCTACACTGACCGCCTCAAGCGGTCGTATCAATCTTGTGAGCGTCGCTTCGCCAGGAGAGGTTTTGTTTCCCTCAATGCAAACCGGCCCCAATATGAACGGTCGGTCGTTTGCTGCCATGGGAACGGTACGACTTGAAGGGGGAAGCGCGCTCGATGTGTCAGGCAGTTTTTCAGAAGGTGATGGGCACGCAGGCAGCATTTACATTCGGGGAGGACAGTTTGTAATGGATGCTTCCGTGATCGTCGCCGACACACTCGGGGACGTGAATGCCAGCAACCCTAGTATCGTTATCGCTATGGACGGCGATGTGACACTTCAAAACGGAAGCTTCGCGCTTTCAGACAGTCTGGGCAGTGGATATGCCGGTAACGTAGAAATTGCCGGTCGAATCATCCAGGTTTTGGATGGATCGCTCGTCCAGACCAGCAGCGTGGCTGACGGATCGACGGCACAAGCAGGCGATATTGCCCTCCATGCGACCGAGTCTATCTTGGTTTCCGGATCTGACCCATTTGGCAATCCAAGCACTGTTTCAAGCATAGTGCTTGGAATTGACAGCGGGCACAATAGTGGCCAGGTGAATCTCGAGGCTCCTTCTGTGACCATCAGCGATTTGGGACTGATTCAGACCCTCACTCAAACCAACGGACGTGCCGGAGCCATCCGCATTGCAGCTGACAATCTCCACATTCAGAATGGCGGCGCCATTGAATCGTCGAGCAGCAGCCCGGGATCCACCGGCATGATCACCCTCGTGGCACAGGATACCGTGACGGTGGCCGGCACTTTCGGCGGGAATACCCCAAGCCGGATTTCGCATTTGAACACGGGGACTGGACTAGTTAACGAAGGCGGCATTTCCATTGAGACCGCCAAGTTCGCACTTTTAGACGGAGCGTTGATCCAGAACATTACAACGGTTTCTAATGGATCGACGACAACGCTCGCAGCGACGGACTCTGTCCGCATTGTCAACCAGGGGAGCATCATGGTTGTCGGAGGTTCTTTGAACGAAGGATCGCTCAGCATTACTTCACCGACCATTGTGTTGAGCAGAAGTGAAATCAAAGGAAGAACCTTTGCTGGCCGCGATGCGGGAGCCATGACCTTGAAATCCACGTCCGGGGACATCGTCCTTTCGGACTCAAGCCGAATTCTAACCTCAACAGAGAACAGCAGCGGGGATGCAGGAAGCCTGTCCCTAGAAGCAGCGGGTTCCGTGGTCATCTCGGGAGCCTCCACCCTGGAAAGCAGCAGCGTGAACTCATCAAACGGAAACGGTGGAATCATCAGAGTGCAGGCGGGCCATTCGCTCTCTCTTGCAGATCAAGGCACAGGCATACTCAGTGTGGCTGACAGCAGTTCATCCGCAAATGGCGGAGCGATTTCTATCCAGGCCTCCCAAGTCCTTTTTCAGAGCAATGCCCAGGTTTCGGCCAGCAGCACCGGGGTAGGCAATGCCGGCTCGATCACCATCAACGCCGCAAGCGACTTCCAAAGCAACGGCGGGACGATTCGCTCGACGGCTTCGCATGGGTTAGGCGGCGACATTACCATCTCCGCGGGACAAGACATCCGGTTGACCAACGGTGCCTCCGTCTCTGCCAGCAGCACGGGCCCCGGCAACGCAGGCAACAGTACCGCGCTGGCCGGAGACGACTTCGTGATGCAGGACAGTTCGATGACCACACAAGCCACGCAGGCTTCCGGCGGCAACATCAAGATCGGGGCTCAGGATCAGATCGTCCTTCAAAACAGCCTCCTCAGCGCGTCGGTCATGGGCGGTGGCGGTGGCGGCGGGAATATCTCCATTGATCCGATCGTGGTGATCCTCCAGAACAGCCAAATTCTGGCGCAAGCCATTCTGGGCAACGGCGGGAACATTTCAATTATCACTCCCCTCTTCCTGGCGGACCAAACCAGCCTGGTGAGTGCATCGTCGCAGTTCGGCTTAAGCGGCACGGTAAATATCCAGAGTCCGACCTCGAACCTGGCAGGCACGGTCTCCTCCCTCCCCTCTTCGCTTCGCCAGGTGCAGTCGCTCCAGACCGGCCGTTGCGCGGCATTGGCCGATAGCCAATCCAGCAGCCTGATCGTAGCCGGGCGCGATAATCTTCCGGCGGAGCCAGGCGGCTGGTCGCCCAGTCCCTTCGCGCTGCTGGACGAAGAGACTGATTCTCTTGCCATGGCGTCGCCGCCGGTCGCCGCCGTGACCGCATCGGCCGATGCCCCGGTCTCGTTGCGTCGATTGACCCCCGCAGGCTTTCTGACACAGAGCTTTGCGGAGAACGGCTTGACTGGATGCCGCGCGTAAGGTCGAGGCTTGGATGAGGAATCACAGATCGTTTGCGCGGCCGAGCGCAGGCATCGCTCTTTGTGCAGGATTCGTCATGCTGCTCACGCTGGCCCCTTCAGCTCTCCTGGCTCAGGCCCTTCCGCCGGTCTTCGATCCGACCGGTCGATCCGGTGAACCGTCCGGCCCGCTCAAGAAGGAGTTCAGGCCGCCGGCTCCCCCGCCAAGCATGGTCCTGCCGCCGGTGCCACAAGCGCCGGATAGCGACCTCCAGCGGCAATTGGGACAGATCCGCGTTTTCGTGCACGACATCCATGTGACCGGCAACACCGTCTTTACGGAGGCGGAGATCGACCAGGTCACCAAGCCATTCAAGGGCCGCACCCTCACGACGGATGACCTGGAGCGACTGCGGCTGGCGCTGACCCTGCTCTACGTCAATCGAGGCTACATCACGTCGGGCGCGATTATTCCCGATCAGGACGTGACGCTCGGCGTCATCACCTATCACATCGTTGAAGGCACGGTCGCGCGGATCGATATAGAGGGGACCGACTGGTTCCGTGACGGCTATCTGCGCGACCGGGTGGCGCTGGGCGTCAAGACGCCCTTTGCCATCGCGCCGCTACAGGAACGGCTGCAACTGCTCCAGCAGGACCAGCGCCTCGAACGCATCAACGCGGAACTCCGCCCCGGCGATCGCCGCGGGGAGAGCGTGCTGAATCTGCGGGTGAAGGAAGCCTCCCCCTGGAAAGCCTGGCTGGATTTCAATAACCATCAGACACCGGTCGTGGGCGCCGAACGGGGGCTGGCGACCATCGCACACCAAAATGTCACCGGCCACGGCGATGCTTTCAGCTTCACCTATGGCCGGTCGCGCGGCGTGAATCCGATCATCGACACCTCCTACACGATTCCGGTGAACCGGTACGATACCACTCTGTCGGCCTACTACCGGCGCAACGATTTCCTCGTGATCGATCAGAGCTTCCGTTTTCTCGACTTGAAGGCCGACGCTGAGATCTTCGGCATCACGCTCCGCCAGCCGCTCTACAAGACGCTCACCGACGAGTTCGCCGTCGCGATCACCGGAGAGCGGCTCTATAACAAGGTGACCTCCGCGTTCGACCAGGCCGGGCTCCCTTCACTGTTCATCCCCGGCTCATCGGACACCGGCGTCAACACGGTCAGCGCGCTCCGCTTCATTCAAGAATATGTTCATCGCACATCGAACTCGGTCATCGCTGTCCGTTCCCGCTTCTCCGTCGGACTCGACGTGATCGGCGCGACCAATAACTCCGGCCCGCTGCCGGACACCCAGTTCTTCTCCTGGTTAGGCCAGGTACAAGGCTTGCGGCGGCTCGACGACTGGGGGGGCGTGCAACTGCTGGGACAGATGAGCCTCCAGCTCGCGAACGACCGTCTCTTCCCGCTGGAACAGGTGCCGGTCGGCGGGCGCTTCAGCGTTCGAGGCTATCGCGAGAACACGCTCATTCGCGACAACGCGTTTCTCGCCTCGATTGAATCCCGCATTCCGCTGCTCACGTTTCCCACCGGCGAGCCCCGCCTCCAATTCGCGCAATTCGCCGAAGTGGGTCGCGCCTGGAATGCCAAAGGCGGCACACCCGATCCGCAGACGCTGGCGAGCGTCGGATTGGGCATACGCTGGAGTCTGCTGCCGCAGGAACGGGCGCGGTTTGAACTCTACTGGGGACAACCGCTCAATCACGTTCCGCATCCGCCCGGCAACCTCCAGGACCACGGCATCCATCTGCAGTTTGTCATGCAAGTCTTATAAGGACGAGGCCGATGAACCGTCGACGCATGCTCATCTTTCCCCTCACGGCATCAGGGGCCCGCTCTCGGCGCGCCGCCGGAGGGATCCGCCGCTGGATCGGCCTGACGCTCTTCGCACTCTCACTCACGACCGGAGTGCAGGGGGCAACCACCCAGGATAGTCTCGACACCCTGCTGGCGCAGGGCACCGACGCCTTTCGCCGCGGTGCATTTGAACAAGCCCTCACCACCTGGAAGGAAGCCGCCGGGCTTGCCGGCGAACGTGGCGCGACCCGCGAACACATCCAGGCCCTCCTCGGCGCCGCACAAGCAGCGCAAGCCATTGGCCAATCCAAGCAGGCGTTGCACCACCTTGATCTTGCGCTGATACTCTCACACAACAGCGGCGATCCGCAGACCACAGCGGACGTGGTTGCCCAACTCGGTCGCACGTATCTCGCGGTCGGGCAACTCGATGAAGCCGAAGAACGCCTGACCGACGCGTTGACGCTCGCCCGTCGAGCAACGTCACCCGCGCTCACTGCCGCCACCTTGAACGATCTGGGCATCCTCCACGCCCTCCGACACGAGGACGCCGAGGCGCTGGCTTCATTTCATGAAAGTACGACGATTGCGCAGGACGCCGGGCTTCCCATGGTCGCGATTACCGCCAGAATCAACGCCGCGCGCGCAGCGTTGCGGCTCGGCCAGCCACAAGACAGCCGGCTCTGGCTCGATCAATCGCTCGACCAGGCCCGTGAACTGTCCCCGTCTTACAACAAGGCCGTGGGCCTGATTAACATCGGGCTGGGCTACGGGCACCTGCGGCCGCTCCTGCCCGCCATCGGCGATGCGCTGCTCATACGAGCCGCCGGCGTGCTGCAAGAAGCGGTGGCCCTGTCGGAACGATTGGGAGATGCACGCACCCTGTCCTATGCGCTCGGCTATCTCGGGCATCTCTACGAAACAGAACACCGCACCGAGGAAGCGCTGCACTTGTCCCGGCGCGCGGAGTTCTCAGCGCAATCCGCCGGCGTACCGGAATCCCTCTACCGTTGGCAGTGGCAGGTGGGCCGGCTGCTGGCGTCGAGCGGCCGCCTCGACGACGCCATCGCTTCCTACCGGCAGGCCGCCGCCACCTTGCAACCCATCAGACCGGAAGTAGCCCGCGCCTCCTATGAGGCGTCGACTCCGGATCAGGAATCGGTGCGCCCCTTGTTTTTCGAACTGGCCGATCTCCTGCTCCAACGCGCCGGGTTGACGGACGACACCAACACCGCACAGACCGATCTCCTGACTGCGCGCGACGCGATCGAAGCCTTCAAGGCGGCTGAACTGCGGGAATACTTTAAAGACGAGTGCGTCGATGCCCTGCAGGCCCGCATCACAAAGCCCGACCAGCTCTCACCGACGACAGCGGTGATCTATCCGATCATGTTCGCAGACCGATTGGACATGCTCGTCAGTCTCCCGACCGGGATGACAAGAATCACCGTGCCGGTCCCTGCCGTGACATTGGCGCAGGAAGTGCGCGCCTTTCGCCGCGCAGTCGAAAAGCGGACGACCAGGGAATATCTCCCCCATGCTCAACAACTCTATGACTGGCTGATTCGACCGATCCAGGCAGACCTGACCCGCTTGCACATCAATACGCTGGTGTTTGTCCCCGACGGAGCACTCCGCACTATTCCTCTGGCAGCCTTACACGATGGCACCGGCTTCCTCATTCAGAAATTTGCCGTCGCGCTGACCCCTGGGCTCAATCTCACGGACCCCCACCCGATTAACCGCGAGACCGTCCGGTTCCTGTCCATCGGACTGACCCATGCCGTCCAGGGGTTCCCGGCGCTCCCGTATGTGGCCGAAGAAATGGGCGCGATCCAGGATCTCTATCGAGGCGATCAACTGCTCAACAGCGAGTTTCAAACAATCCGGCTGGAGCAGGAACTGCGGGACGGTCAATTCGGCGTACTGCACATTGCCACGCACGGGAAGTTTTCGACGGATGCGAACGAAAGTTTCCTGCTCACCTTCGACGGGAGACTCACCGTGAATCAGCTGGACCGGCTGGTCGGCTTGTACCGGTTCCGGCAGGAGCCGCTTGAACTGCTCACGCTCAGCGCCTGCCAGACCGGTGTCGGCGATGATCGCGCCGCCCTCGGCCTCGCAGGAATCGCCATCAAGGCCGGCGCCAGAAGCGCGATCGCCACGCTGTGGTTCATCAATGATGAAGCCTCCGCCGCGCTGATTACCGAATTCTACCGGCAGCTCCGGAATCCATCGATTTCCAAAGCGGCTGCATTGCAACAGGCTCAGGCAAAGCTGCTGGCTGATCGAGTCTATGAGCATCCGGCTTACTGGTCACCCTTCTTGTTACTCAACAACTGGCTATAAAGGGTCTCGACCATATGCTAGAGTACGATTCATGCATTGAAATTCACCACAGAGCCTCAGCAAGAGGGGGTGCACGGTGAAACCCACGTTGTTGTTTTGTATTATCTGTACAGTGCTCCTGGGCCTGACACTTGCGGAGCCGACGCAGGCCACAGCAGGATCTGAGCAATCCGCCCCCCCGCAAGTCGCCTCCCCCGATGACCAGTCGCTGCCGGTCTATACCCCTCCCAGGAAATTGTCACCGCGCGCGCGCGTCGGCGGGGACATGCGTGGGACAGGCGGCAGTGACCCGGAAATTCAAGCCCTCGTCCCCGATCATATCGGCCTCACGATCAACCAAACGCCGGCGCTGAATTGGTTTCTTTCGAAGCCCACAGCTTACACGGTTCGCTTTACCCTGGTGGATAACCGATCGATCAAGCCGGTGTATGAAGCAGCCATTCCTTCTCCAAAAAAGGCAGGAATTCAGACGATCAGCCTGAAGGAGATGGGCCTGGCGCTCGAGCCGGACGTGCAGTATCGCTGGTACGTCTCTGTGATTCGTAACCCCGACTCGCCGTCACAGGATATCGTGGCGGGGGGAGTCATCGAGCGCTGTGAGTTCAATGCCTGCCTGGTCGAAGCCGGCCCGCACCTTACCTGCAACACTCAGAGCGTGCAGGACAATGCCCGCCAGGGATTCTGGTACGACGCAATGGCCTGCCTCTGCTCGCTCATCGATGCTCAGCCCACCGACCCCCCGCTCCGGCGCATGCGCGCCGCACTGCTGAAACAAGTCGGTCTTCACAGAGTGGCCGAGTGGGATCTTCGTTCCCTCACGATGCCGACCCGATAGCCCTTCCTCACCGCGAACCTCCACCCTCAAACCTCTCACAATTTCCGCAAGCCGGCCGGCGGATCTTTTTCGATTCACCTTCGGATCACATCGGATCCACTCTCATCGGCTCTCACTGCGACACAGCGCTATGAGGGACGTCCCGGATGCGATTTCCCCAACATTCTCCGGCCACATTCTTCCCACTCAATCAGAGCAGGCATATGGCATACGGTTTGCGTCCATCCGGCAGGAATATGAGGAGAAACACTCAGGAGGCTCATCGTGACACAGGAACTGATCATCTGGGTGTTGTTGGCGGGGGAGGTAGGAATCTCGTGGTTCATGGTCTTCGCGATCACCGGCGACGATTGCCGCACCGACAAGGGGGTTCACACTCATGACTCAACAAATCTCGAAGAAACCGGGGCGCCGCCGCACCGAGGGATGCCGGCCTGACCCGATTCCAGGCAATCGTCCTCTGCCCCTGTCGCGTCAGACTCCCGCCGGTTCTCTTCACGCAACGCCTCACGACGGGGTGACCGCAACCGGCCCGCGCGCCGCAGACTCGGAGAATCAGCGCATCACCGTCCTAATTCCGACGACTCTGATCGAACGTCTCCGCAACGCCATTTACTGGACAGAGCAATGCACGATGGCCCGGGTCATTGCCGATGCCATCCACGATGCGGTGGCCGAGATGGAGCAGACCAACGGCGGCACATTTCCTCCTCGGCTCACCCCGCTGAAGCGCGGACGCCCCCGCCGTGGCCCCCTTCCACAACGCCTTCCCCTTACCGAGCCTCTCCTGTAGGCGGCGGTGTGGGAATTCAACACCATCAACGACAAGCACCAGGAGTACCCTCTTGGCGAGACGATCGGCAGCGGCATGATGGGCGGACTGACGGTGAGGTTCTAAATGGTTTCCATAAGTGGTATATCTTTACTATACTTGCGCAATTTTCGCATTGCACGGCGCAACACATCTTCACTCAGCCTTAGGCCACGGTGAGTCAGGCCGTGTCCTATCCCGAAGGCTTCACTGACTGAGGGAGCGATGGCCGGCAAAGCCCCTTCATATACCGTGCTGGTCGTGGAAGACAATCCGGACATTGCCGTCAGCCTGCAGGACCTGCTCGCACACGACGGCTATACCGTCCATACCGCCGACACTTGCGCCGCCGCGCTCGCCCAGCTCCGTGCCTATCACTTCAATGCGGTCTTGCTCGATGTAACCTTGCCGGACGGCGATGGTCTTGAGGTGCTCGCCACGATCCAACAGCTGGACCCGCATTTACCCGTGATCATCGTCACAGCCAGCACGGCGACGGAGAAAACTGTGGGATCGCTGACACGGGGGGCCTTCGCCTACCTAACCAAGCCCTACCATCGCGAGGAACTCCGGCAAACGCTCCGCCGCGCGATCGGCCTCAAAGAACTGGCGGTCAAAGCCCAGCGCGCCGAACATCTTCTGACGGAGAGCGAAGACCGCTTCCGTTCGCTGGTCGAATCAGCCAGCGATGCCATTGTGCTGGCCGATGGGCGAGGAATCATCATCTCGCACAACCGGTCGGCCGCGGCCATGTTCGGCTACCAGCAACATGAACTAGCCGGTCGACCGCTCACGGTCCTGATGCACCCGCGGTATCACAGCCGCCATACCGCCGGCCTGGCCCGTCTGGAAGCGGGCCGACCGGAGCGTCTCATCGGATCGGTCGTCGAACTCCAGGGGCTCAAGCAGGACGGCACCGAATTTCCGATCGAGCTCTCGCTGGCCACATGGAAGACCACGACCGGGAATTATTATAGCGGCATCATCCGCAACATTTCCCAACGGAAACAGACGGAACGGGCTCTGGATGAGCTGCGTCGCCGGCACAGCCTCATCCTGACACAGGCCGGCGAGGGCATCTATGGCATCGACCGGCAGGGGCTCGCCACCTTCGTAAATCCGCGCGCGGCCGCGATGCTCGGGTATTCGGTGGAAGACTTGATCGGACGCCCCATGCATACGCTCCTGCACCACACCAGAATGGACGGGACCCCCTACCCCGACGACGCCTGTCCGATCTATGCCGCCCTGCACGACGGGGAGATCCATCGCGTCACGCATGAAGTATTCTGGAGGCGCAACGGCACCAGCTTCCCGGTCGAATACGTCAGCTCTCCACTGTGGGAAGACGGCACCGTCGCCGGGGCGGTCGTGGTCTTTCACGATACGACCAAACAGTGGCGTATCGAATCGGGATTGCGGAAACGGGAAGACCGCTTGGAATATGTGATCCGCGGATCCAGCGACGGGTTCTGGGATGGACAATTTCTCCCGGGCTGTTCATGGGATGATCCCCACACCCCGGTCTGGTGGTCTCCGCGGGTGCGTGAATTGTTAGGATACAACCGGGAGGAGTTTCCGGACATCCTGGAGAGCTGGACGTCCCGATTGCACCCTGAAGATCGCGAGCGAGTGCTGGCGGCGCTAACCGCGCACCTGGAACAGCGCGAGCCCTACGATGTGGAGTACCGGCTCCTTACGAAACACGGCGAATACCGCTGGTTCCGCGCGCGCGGCCTAGCCGCCTGGGACGACAAGGGGAGGCCCCTCCGCATGGCGGGTTCTTTACAGTGCATCACCGACCGCAGGCGGATGGAAGATGCCCTCCGGCGCAGTGAGCGGCTCCTGAAAGATGTGATCGATAACACGACCGCCGTCATTTACGTGAAGGGAACGGACGGACGGTACATGCTCACGAATCGCCGGTTCGAGCAGCTGTTCAACCTGACCACCGATCAAATCGTCGGGCACACCGATCACGATCTCTTTCCCCGCGAGATAGCCGACGCGTTCAGTGCCAACGATCGCCAGGTACTGGAGCGTCAGACCCCGGTGGAGTGCGACGAAACCGCTCCTCACGGGGATGGGCTGCACCACTACATCTCGATCAAATTTCCGCTCTGCGACGAAACCGGCACCCCTTACGCCGTGTGCGGAATCTCCACCGACATCACCGAACGCAAACGACACGGAGATGCTCTTCGCCTCAACGAGGAGCGGGTTCAGCTCGCGCTCATGAATGCGCGCGTCGGCATCTGGGACTGGAACCTGCAGACGGACCGCTACTACGGGTCGCCGGTTGTCAACGATCTGCTCGGCCTGCCGGTCGCCGCCAGTCCCTTCTCCAGACAGGATCTGCTGGCCGCTGTCTATGTAGACGACCGGACCTCCGTTCTGGCGGCGCTGCTGGCGGCACAGCAATCTTCACAGCCTGAGTTCGCCGTCGCCCACCGCGTGCGCCGAGCCGACGGCACTCTCCAGTGGCTCTCCTGGTCTGGCCATGTCGTTCGGAATGCGGCCGGCGCAGCGACCCGCATCCTGGGAACGGTCCAGACGACCGCAGCCGGACAGATGATGCTGCCGGAGACCGTGCAGGCAGGCGGCAACGCCATCAAGAAACCGCGACACGATAACATGCAATCGTGATACTATGATGACGTCTCACCGACACTACACGGAGTGTCCCCCTTTCGCCGGACGCCGCCCGCCCGGCGGATACGTGGGGGGATTCGCTCTGCTCATCATAATGTTGTGCTGCAATCCTCCGACTTGCCGGCCTATGCACAGGCGATCGAGGGATTCAAAGTCACGGCCCCTGCCTCCATGACCTATGTCGAATACGATTTGCGGGGTGATCCGGAGCTCGGGAAAAAGCTGGCCCGGAAAATCAGGGCCTCGGACGCGTCCCTCGTGCTCGCCGTCGGTCTCAAAGCCGCTCTGGCCGCCCAGGCGGAGATCATGGATATTCCCATCGTGTATATGATGATTCTCGATCCTTCGAAGCATCGTCTCTCCGCGCCGAATATGACCGGCACGCTGCTGGACATACCGGCCGAGCGTCAATTCAATACGCTACGCTCGTTTCTGCCGTCGCTCCATCAGCTCGGAGTTCTGTTCGATCCCGCAAAGACCAGATCCCGCATCAGGGACATCACTTCCTACGCTGCTGCCAGCGGTTTCAAACTGACTGAATTCACTGTCGGCAGCGAGAAAGAGGTGCCGCAGCAGCTGCGCGCGCTCCTCGCCGCTACCGACGGTTTGTGGCTGGTGCCCGATTCAACTGTCCTGACCGCGGAGTCCGTTGGTTTCATCCTCGAATCAGCCATGGCGCGACATGTCCCGGTCATCGGTTTCTCGCCGGAGATGACCAGGCTCGGAGCGCTCCTCAGCATTTCCGTCTCCTACAGTGATGTCGGCCGTGAAACCGGCCTGCTTGCCAGACGGCTCCTCGATGGAGACCGGAAACTCCCGATGAAACCGATACCCGTCGAACGCCTGAACATCACCGTGAATCAGAAGACCGCCAACTTCCTGGGCGTCACCTTTCCCAGCGACGTTGAGCGCCTGATCGATGAGAAATATTAGGAACTGATTTCTATGGCAGCCGAGCCGACGCTTCTCCAGAATCCGCCACCGCCTCCCGGCGCGCCGACGAAGCTGTTCATCAGCCTGCGCACGAAATTTGTCGTGTTCTTCAGCCTGATTCTGGTCCTGACCTGTTCAACGCTGAGCTGGTATTTCGTTGACATACGCCGCGAGGCCATGCTGCAGAGTCTTCATCGCCTGGGCACGATCCTCCTGACCAATATCGCGCACAACAATCATTTCCGGTTTGCCGGCCTGGTCGCGGAAGATCAGACGACGCTGCAACAGCACATCGAAGGGCTCCTCTCCATCGATGAGGTCGTCTATGTGGTCGTCACCGGCACCAAGGACCAGGTTCTCGCCCGGTACAGCAAGGGAGCACGCCAGTCGTTAACGGATCCGCGACGGTCCCTCTCCCATCCGATCTACCCCCCCGCGGACATCGCCAGGAGACTGGCGGAAACGCCGGCCACGGTCCCGCAGATTACCCCGCTGGCCGCCTCGGATCAGCTCACGCTCGCCCCTCAGCATGAAGGCTCCTTCATGTCTCAGGTGTTCCCCACTCTCTCCGAGACGATCTACGACTTTGCCTTGCCGGTGATTCGGGCATCGTTCGAACCCGTGACCTCGTTTACGCTGGACCCCGAAGCCTCTGCCGCCGGCGGGGCTATGATGAAACGGCCTCCAGTCTACGGCACGATTCAAATCGGCCTCACCGACGAGCGCGTGCGCCAGGCCGTGCTGACCATGGTGCAAAATGTCTTTGTCCTGACCGCGCTCATCATCGGGGCCGGCATACTTGGCGCTCACCTGCTGACCTCGCGCATTACGACTCCGTTGCGACGCCTGGCCGGGATGGCCCGCCAGGTGACTGAGGGGACGGCACCGGTTCAACTGTCCCCTTCCACAAACGATGAGGTCGGCCAACTGACCGGGCTCTTCAATGTCATGGCCCGCTCAGTTCAAGAGCGGAATCAGGCCATTACCACCAACCTTGAAACGATCAAGCAACAATTCAGGCAGCTGACCAACCACCTCCTCGACACGGTGCTCCAACTCCTGGTCGGCAATCTCGGCTTCCTGCGCATGGTGCTGGTCCTGCGGCTTGAGGAGCGGGACGTGTCGTACATCGCCCGCGTCACGGGGATCTCGCCCGAGCTTGCTGAGATCGCCTATAACCTGGAGATCCCCATACGCGACGACGGCAGCATCACCGCTGATCTGTTTCTTCGCCGCGAACCGGTGCTCATCCAGGCGCTCGATGCCTCAGCCGGCCGGATCTATCCGCCGGTGATGGAATTACTGCAACGCGCCGGCATCTCGTCGTTCATTGCCGTTCCGCTTCAGAGTCATCACGGGACCTTGGGATACATCGCCGGTGATCGAGGCGACCAGATCTGCACGGAAGAAGACCTGCATATTCTTCTGACGATTGCCAGCCATGTGGCTGCTGCGATCGACAACGCCCGCGCCTATGCCCACCTCTCCGAGCTGACCCAGCATCTGGAAGAGCGCATCCGCGAACGCACGGAGGAACTATCGCGCGCCAATGACCAGCTCCAGGCTCACGATCGACGGCGCTCGACCTTCCTGTCGGTCGTGTCCCATGAGTTGCGCACGCCCATGACCGCCATTCGAAGTTTTGCCGAAAACATGCTGGATGGTGTCACCGGTCCATTGACAAGCCAGCAGACGACCTACCTCACGCGGATCGAGCACAACGTGGCGCGACTGGCCCGCATCATCAACCAGCTGTTGGATTGGTCGCGGCTGGATACCCACAAAGATGTGCTCCGGCCTGAACCGGTCTGCATCGCGGAAATCGCGGCCACGGCCGCAGAGGGGTTGCAGACGGTTGCAGCAGAGAAGCAGATCGCCCTCCGGATCGAACCGGAACGCCCCCTCCCCAGGATTTCCGGCGATCGCGACAAGCTGGAACAAATTCTCTGGAACCTGATCGGGAACGCCTCCTGTGATGCTGCCGGGATGGTCAAGACCTGCGTGGCCGATACCGGATGCGGGATTGATCCGCTCCACTTGCCGAGCGTCTTCAACGAATTTTCAAAAGTGCCGTCGTCGATGCCGTCCTCGCAAGGGGCTCAATTGGGCCTGTTCATCACCAAGACCTTGATCACCATGCACCGGGGAGAAATCTGGGCGGAGAGCACGCCCGGTCGAGGAACCTGCATCTGTTTTACGCTGCCGGTCGCGCCGGCCCAGGAGACGGAACGGCAGCCGCAATGAGGTGGCACAGGCCGGCCCACGATTGATCTCCTTGCCCGGACAGGCGGTCAAGGAACCATATATTTTTCTCGATGAAGTCACTACACTTCCGAAGAATGAACAGGGGGCTTGCACGCTATGCGCGCCAAAATCCTCCTCGTCGATGATGACCGGGATATCCTGCTCGGTCTGGCGACGGGGCAGAGGCGCTGCGACTTATTGAACAGGAGGCGCCGGACCTCGTCCTCCTCGATCTGGAACTCCCCCATCGCTCCGGGCTGGAAGTCTTACAACAGATTCGGGAAGCGGCCACGGTTGCATCCGAGCCCGACTCCGAAACTCCTTTGCCCACCTATACCACGCCGTTGATTATTATCCTGACCGCTTTCGGCACGATCGAGCGCGCCGTGCAAGCCATGCACCTGGGCGCCTTCGACTTCCTGACCAAACCCTTTACCGCCGACCACCTCACGGTCGTGATCAAGAAAGCGCTTGAGACCCTCGCGCTGGATCGCCACGTCGAGGTCCTGCGCAAGGAAGTCGAGGGGCAGTACGATCCTATCGTCGGCACCAACCAGAAAATGGCGGCGCAACTCGCCGTCGCCAAGCAAGCAGCGGCCACGCCGGTCACCGTCCTGCTGCTCGGCGAGACCGGCACCGGGAAAGAAGTGATTGCGCGCGCGATTCACCGCTGGAGCCCGCGACGGGATAAGCCGTTCGTCGCGGTGAACTGCGCGGCCTTACCGGATACTCTTCTGGAGAATGAGCTGTTCGGACATGAACGGGGAGCCTACACCGGCGCGCTGAAGCGGGAACCGGGGAAAATAGAAATCGCCGAAGGGGGCACCGTCTTCCTGGACGAGATCGGCGATATGCCGCTGCTTATGCAGAGCCACCTGTTGCGCGTGCTGCAGGATCAGACCTTTTATCGAGTGGGCGGCACGCAGCTCATTCGGACCAATGTGCGCTTTATTGCCGCGACCAACAAAGATTTGCGGCAGGCCATCCGCCAAGGTACGTTTCGCGAAGACTTGTACTACCGGCTCGCCGTGATCACCAGCACTCTACCGCCGTTGCGGGAACGCCTGGATGACCTCGTGGCGCTGTCCGAACATTTCCTCCGCCGTTCGGCCGCACTCGGCGAACACCGCCGGTACGCGCTGAGCGACCGGGCGCTCGCGCTCATGCGCCAGTACCATTGGCCGGGAAATGTCCGCGAGCTTGAGAATGTGCTGACCCGCGCCGTCATCCTCTCCACAGGCGCGACGATTGAGCCGGCGCAGCTGTCGCTCATGGCTCTCTCGCCCGCACCCGCTCAGGAGTCCGGACTCGACCAATCGTCGCACACCTACCATGAGATGATGGACGCGTACAGCAGGAAAGTGCTGGAGACGGCGCTTCAGCAAAACGGATGGAACCAAACCAGAGCCGCTGAAGCGCTGAAACTCCAACGCACCTATTTCACGAAACTGCTTCGCCAGAAACAGATCTCCGGGCGTCCTCCCCACACCCATCCTGCCGATGAGGCGGAATAACTTCGGACATAGCTGCCACCCGCGAGCCGGTCGAGCTTCGGTGAAAACAGGCGTTCGGCGCTCACGGCCGGTTCGGCCGATTCAGGAGGGTTCACCCTCTATTGAGGCTCACCCCACTGCACTAAAAACCATGCCGCGATGAACTAGGCTGCCCGCCGGAACGGCACTTCTGCCTCAGGCGGAGCCACTGTCCCGGACAGGTCTTTCATCTCAGCCATATGCCGATGCTCCGCATCGCTTTCTCCTGTCAGCGACCAAGCCAACAGCCACACAAGGGCACCGATCGTCACCAGACCAATCAGTATGACCATGATATCCCTCACAATCTGCCGGTAGACTCATCCTGTTTCCACGAACCAACCGGCCTTCAACGGGCGGCTGACACCGGCAACGGGAATCAGCCGCCCCCGTCACACACCTATGCCGCCAGGCGATAGACCCAGCGATCACGCTCGCGCCGCAAATCCGCCTGCACTTTTGCTTCCCGAGTCATGGCGGACAGCCTCAACCCGCTGAAAAACACCGCGCCCATCCCGATCATCGCGGCAAACAAATAACCGAGCGGAACACCGGGCCAGGCCATCGTCTGCTCCGGCGCCGGCGCCATGGCCCCTGCCGTCGGCGTCATGCTTGCCACCATGACCGCATCTGCCGGTTCCGTCATCGTCGCTGTGCGATCGACCGCTGCCAGCAATGTCCCCAGCTGATATTGGTTCGCTCCCCACGCCTCTTCCAGCCCGGTCCTGGCCTGAGCCACATGGACAATCGCCGCACCCAACTGTTCCTGAACTCCGGCCGCCTGAAGGGCATAGTCCCGACCGGCATCCACAATCCATCGACCGAGCAAGGGCTGCCATGTCGCCATGAATACCTCCTGCATACGCCCGCCCATTTGCTCCGCGGCACCGATCATGTCGCGATTGTAATCAGAGAGATAGTGATCCGCGGACAGGATCCCGCTGCGTAATCCACGCCTGGTGCCATTCACGATGGAACGCCCCATCACCGCCTGCACGCGGGCCGCGTGATCATCAGGCATCGCCGCCGCACGGTCCATGATAAATCCGAAGGGGCCACCGGGCATGGATTGCAGGCTATAGTGCGCGAGCAACGCCTGATCCCATTCCAATGTCGCCTGGGCCGTGATGCGATCGCTCTGCCGTTGCA
>LNFM01004608.1_pt1 | contig 25646 bp, 25 predicted proteins | sample 596031 | NCBI WGS metagenome assembly LNFM01 (sample SAMN04254537, study PRJNA301005) | activated carbon metagenome | isolation source: dual media filters at the Ann Arbor, Michigan drinking water treatment plant | place: USA: Ann Arbor | reverse complement strand
TGAAGATCGTGATCGAGGCCAGCTGCTCGGTGCCGCTGGCGACAATTCTGGCCAACCCGGAGGTCTTCAGGGGCCGTCGCGTGGGGGTCATCATCACCGGCGGAAACGTCGATCTGGACACTTTGCCTTGGATGAAAGGGTAACGACATGAACAGCCATTCGAACTTTGCGGGCCTTGAGGTCGGCTATGACATTCCCGCCCTGCCGGGGATGAGCGAGGCCGATATCCAGACGCCGTGTCTGGTGCTGGATCTTGACGCGCTGGAGCGTAACATCAAGAAAATGGGCGATTATGCCCGCTCGCACGGGATGCGGCACCGGGTGCATGGCAAGATGCACAAGTCGGTGGACGTAGCGCTTTTGCAGGAAAAGCTGGGCGGTTCGGTCGGTGTCTGCTGCCAGAAAGTCAGCGAGGCCGAGGTGTTCGCGCGCGGCGGGATCAAGGACGTGCTGGTGTCGAACCAGGTGCGCGATCTGGCCAAGATCGACCGGCTGGCCCGGTTGCCGAAGCTGGGGGCGCGGACGATCTGCTGCGTCGACATGCTGGACAACGTGGCCGACCTTTCGGCGGCTGCCGTGCGGCACGGGACGACCATCGAGTGTCTGGTGGAGATTGACTGCGGTGCGGGGCGCTGCGGGGTGAAGACCACGCCGGACGTGGTGGCGCTGGCGAAGGCCATCGATGCCGCACCGGGGCTGAAATTTGCAGGCATCCAGGCCTATCAGGGCGCGATGCAGCATATGGACAGCTATGCCGACCGGAAGGCGAAGATCGATCTTGCGGTGGCGCAGGTGAAGGACGCGGTGGATACGCTGAAAGCCGAAGGCATCGCCTGCGACATCGTAGGCGGCGGCGGTACGGGCAGCTACTACTTCGAGAGCAATTCGGGCGTTTACAACGAGTTGCAGTGCGGCAGCTATGCGTTCATGGACGCCGATTACGGTCGCATCCTGGATGAGAACGGCAAGCGGATCGATCAGGGGGAGTGGGAAAACGCGCTCTTCATCCTGACCTCGGTGATGAGCCATGCGAAGGCCGACAAGGCAATTGTCGATGCCGGATTGAAGGCGCAGTCGGTGGATTCGGGGCTGCCGGTGATCTATGGGCGGACGGATGTGAAATACGTCAAATGCTCGGACGAGCATGGCGTGGTGGAAGATCCGCAAGGTGTGCTGAAGGTCAACGACAAGCTGAAACTGGTGCCGGGACACTGCGATCCGACCTGCAACGTGCATGACTGGTATGTCGGGGTGCGCGGCGGCAAGGTCGAGGTGGTTTGGCCGGTTTCGGCGCGTGGCAAGGCGTATTGACGCTGTCTGCAAAGCGTCTGGCAAGTGTATGGCAGACGTATGGCAAACTGACCCGCCGGGAGCCTCCGGCGGGGATATTTTCGGACAGATGAAAGCGGTGGTTGGATGCTGATCGTTCCTGAAGGGCTGATTGCGGGCCTTGTTTCGCCGGATGATGCCTTTGCGGCGGTGGAGGCGACCTTTGCGGCGATGGCGCGGGGGGAGGCTTACAACTTTCCCGTTGTGCGCGAGGCGTTGGGCGAGGGGCGGCAGTATGGCTTCAAGTCGGGTCTTGACCGTGCGGGCGGGCAATTGGGCGTCAAGGCGGGCGGGTACTTTCCGGGTAACGCGGCACGCGGGATCATCAACCATCAGTCGACGGTATTTCTGTTCGACCCGGAGACCGGGCGGCCGACCGCGATGGTCGGGGGCGGGCTGTTGACCGCGCTTAGGACGGCGGCGGCCTCGGCGATTTCGATCGACCGGCTGGCGCGGAAGGATGCGAAGGTTCTGGGCATGGTCGGGGCCGGGCATCAGGCGGGGTTCCAGTTGCGCGCGGCGGCGCGGGTGCGGCAGTTCGACAAGGTGATTGCGTGGAACCTGCATCCCGACATGCTACCCAAGCTTGGCGCGATTGCGGCTGAACTGGGCCTGCCGTTCGAGGCCGTCGGGCTGGAGCATATGGTGGAGGCGGATGTGATCATCACCATCACGTCGAGCCCGGCTGCAAGTTTGCTGAGCGCCCATGTGGCCGACGGCACGCATCTGGCCTGCATGGGGACCGATACGGTCGGCAAGCAGGAGGTGGAACCGGCGCTTCTGGGGCGGGCTTCAGTGTTCGCCGATGAGGTGGCGCAGTCGGTCAGCCTTGGTGAGGCGCAGCATGCGGTCGCGGAAGGCCTGGTTGATGCCAGCGCGATCACGCCCTTGGGCGAGGTGTTGACCGGGGCGCATCCGGGGCGCGTGTCGGACGGGGAGATCACGCTGTTTGATGGCACCGGGGTCGGGTTGCAGGATCTGGCGGTGGCCGCGATGGCCGTTCGCCGTGCCGAAGAGCGTGGGCAGGGTATCCGCGTCGAGGTTTAAGGGCTTGTAACGGGTACAAGATTCAACGCAGCGCGCTGTTGAACGCGGGCTCGGGTCATGGTCTGACTTGGCGCGAGGATCGGGGGGCCAAGCGATGCGGGTCTTTATCAACGGGTTCGGGCGGATCGGGCGGTCGGTGCTGCGCGCCTGGGCCAAGGGTGCGGCGCCGGGTCTGGAGGTTGTCGGGATCAACGACATCGCCACAGCCGAGATGTGCGCCTATCTCTTTGAGTTCGACAGCGTTTTCGGGCCTTGGGGCGGGCAGGTGGCTTTGGCCGATGGCGCGCTGGTGGTGGATGGCCGGGCCATTCCGCTGCACCGTACGGCGGATATCTCGGGCCTCGATCTATCGCGCGTCGATGTGGTGATGGAATGCACCGGGCGGGCCGACCGGCGCGAGGTGGCGGAACGGGGGCTACTTGCCGGCGCGCGGCGGGTGCTGATCTCTGGCCCGTCGGCGGCGGCGGATCTGACGGTGGTTCTGGGGGCGAACGAGGCCGCGCTGGGCGATCAGCGCATCGTGTCGAACGCGTCCTGCACGACGAACGCGATGGCGCCCTTGGTGCGGCTTTTGCACGAGGGTTGGGGCGTGGTGACGGGGTCGATGACCACGATCCACTGCTATACCGGGTCACAGCCCACCGTCGATGCACCGGCAGCGGAGTTTGCGCGAAGCCGGGCGGCGGCCTTGTCGATGGTGCCGACGACGACCTCGGCGCAGCGGTTATTGGACGTGGTGCTGCCGGAGATCGCCGGGCGGATCGGCGGGTCGGCGGTCCGGGTGCCGGTGGCGTCAGTGTCTTGCGTGGACCTGACGGTGGTGACCGAGCGTGAGGCGACGGTCGAGGCGTTGAACGCGGCGTTTCGGGCGGCGGGCGGGGTGATCGGCGCGACGGACAAGGCGCTGGTGTCGACCGACCTGCGCGCGCGGCCGGAAAGCATCGTGATGGCTTGCCCGGAGACGCGGGTGATGCCGGGGCGGTTGGTGCGGGTCTTTGGCTGGTATGACAACGAATGGGGCTTTTCCAACCGGATGCTGGATGTGGCCCGCCTGATGGGGTGACCGGTCAGGTCCGGATCACGAAGCCGCGCGCGATGTGATTGCGCACGAAGCAGATCATCGCGAGGCCGGGGATCAGCGAGACCACGGTCATCGCCATGACGAGGCCGATGTCGGTCTGAAAGCTGAAAAGCGCGTTGATCGCCATGGTGATCGGCTTGCCGGCGGTGACGGTGAGGATCCGGGCGAACACCACCTCCACCCATGAAAAGATGAAGCAGAAGAAGGCGGTCACGCCGATGCCGGGCGCTATGGCCGGGATCAGGTGTCGGAAGAAATACGACGGCAGCGTGTGGCCGTCGAGGAAGGCCGTTTCGTCATATTCGCGGGGGACGGCGGAGATGAAGCTTTCCAGAATCCAGATCGCGATGGGCAGGTTGAAGAGGCAGTGGACGAGGGCAATGCCTACGGGGGAGTTCACGAGGCCGGCTTGCGCGAAGAGGATGAAGATCGGGAGGGAGAGCACGACGGGCGGGGTGACGCGGAAGGCGAGGAGGAGAAAGAGGACGTGGCGGTCGCCGGTGAAGCGGTAGCGCGAGAAGGCGTAGGCGGCGGGCAGGCCGGCGATGAGACAGAGGGCGACGTTCAGGAGGACGTAGATCAGCGAATTGGTGATCGAGGCGGTCAGTGCGGGCGTCGCGAAGATGTTGCGGTAGTTGACGAGGCTCGCCTCGCCGGCAGCGACGCCAGGGTGGTCGAGCGTGGCGGTGAAGCTGAGCATCACGGTCTGGGTGAAGGGCAGCAGAATGAACGCCGCGAGGGCCGCGATGGCGAGGATGCGGAAGAAGATCATGGTGCGGCCCCGGTGTCGCGGGCGCGGTGGCGGGTGATCGTGAGGAAGGCCCAGACCACGGTGATGACGATGAGGAAGTAGACGATCGAGCGGGCGGCGGCGGCGCCGTAGGTGAAGCCCTTGATCTCCTCGCCGAGGTCGAGGGCGAGGAAGGTGGTGGCGCCGTCGGGGCCGCCGGCGTTGATGGTGAAGGCCTCGGTATAGATCATCAGGCTGTCGACGAAGCGCAACAGGAACACGATGCCGAGGGCGGTGGCGATGCGGGGCAGTTCGATGTGGCGGAAGATCGCGAGGCGGGAGGCGCCGTCGATCGCGGCGGCCTGATAGTAGGGGCGCGGGATGCCGGAGAGGGCGGCGGTGGCGAGGATCACCACGAGGCCGACCCAGTGCCAGGTATCCATCACGACGAGCAGGACCCAGGTGTGGAGCGCGGTGAACTTGTAGTCGAACTCGAGGCCGAGCCAGACCATCGCGCGGCCCACGGTGCCGGTGTCGGGGTTGATCAGGCTGAGCCACATCATCGGGATCATGTTCCACGGCACGACGAGGGGTACGGCGACGAGGAGGAGGATGCCCGTTCCGGCGCGGCCCGATCCGGCGACGAGGACGGCGATGGCAATGCCGAGGGGGATCTGCACGGCGAGGACGGTGGCGGAGAAGAGGAGGCTGCGGGCGAGGCTGGCGTGGAAGCGCGAGGAGGAAATCAGCTCCTCATACCATTCGGTGCTGATCCAGTGGACCCGGTCGAGCGAGAAGATGTCGTGGAGCGAGAAGTTCAGCACCGAGACGAGCGGGATCAGGCCGACGAAAGCCATCACCGCCCCGGCGGGGATCAGGAGGTACCACGCCCGGTTGTCGAGCGGCTTCATGAGGGGGAGCGGTGGCGTGTCATGGCCTGAATGTTGGGCGGATTTCACGGCGGGGGCAAGGGGGTGTCCACGGTGGGCAGGGAGCGGGGACAGTGTGAAAACAAAGGCTTGGCTGTGGACATTAGGGGATTGTTAAGAAATGGCTGCGGCTTGGCGCTTGCGGTGGGCCGCGACTGGAGGGTTTCACACCCTCCAGACCTCCCGTGGGATATTTGCAAAAGGGAAAGCGGAAGGCGGCTTTAGACGGCGCCGTCGTCCTCGATATTGAGGATGGTGCCGCAGGCCTTGCAATGGACCGCGTCGTGGTCGTGGCGGCGCAGGCCGCAGGTCGGGCAGGTGTGTTCGACCTTGGCCGGGCGCAGCATAACCTGGATCAGGCGCAGGAAGAGCGAGATGCCGAAGATCATGATGACCACGGAGAGAAGCTTGCCGCTTTCGCCGGTCAGGGTGATGTCGCCGAAGCCGGTGGTCGAAAGGGTGGCGACGGTGAAGTAGAGCGCGTCGAGGTAGGTGGCGATATTTGGGTTCAGGGTCTTCTGGGTCTCGTAGACCAGCGCGGTCATCAGGAAGATGAAGATCAGCAGGTTGATCGCGGCGCGGACGGTGCTTTGGTTTTCGCGAAATACGGGCCAGTCCTCGCGCAGTTGGCGCAGGGTCTGGGGCGAGTGCAGGGTGCGATAGAGCCGCAAGACCCGCAGGAATGCGAGCCCTTCGCCCCAGAAGGGAGCGAGTAGCGAGATCACCACGGCGATGTCGGCGATGCCGTAGGGGTGCAACAGGTCGCGCAGCGGGCGGGGCGAGATGTAGAGGCGGGCGAGAACGTCGGCGAGGTAAATCAGGCCTATGATCAGATCGAGCGTTTCGGTGTGGGTGCTTCGCACGATGAACGAGGTGGTGATCAGGAAGGCAACCGTCAGAAGATCGAACGCAAGGAGGCCGTAGCGGAACCGGTCGGCCGCGTCACTGGAGCCTTCGTAGAGGGAGCGCAGGCGGGTGCGGAGCGACATGCGGGGCTTTGTCTAACGGGTTTCGTCTTTGCCGGGGATAAGACCATAGCGCGCGGCAACGCGCCAGACATGGGCGGGGACCATGTTCTTGATCCGGGCGGGATGGGCGCGGCGGAGGTGAAGGATGGTTTCGATGGCCTTCATTTCGACCCGGGTGCGGGCAAATTCTAGGCCCTTGGGTCCGGTCAGGCGTTGCAGGCGGCCGACGAGGGGGCGGAGCCAGTTCGGCATCCGGCGCAAGGGCAGGCCACCGGCGGCGCGGGCGGTGTTTTCCATGAAGCCACGCACGGCGGCCTCGCGCTTGCCGGAGGAGGTCAGGGGGCGGTTGGCGAGGCGGGGTTCGATGAGCTTGAGGAGGTCGGCGCCGCGCGGGTTGCGGGTGATGAGCCATTGATCCCCGTCGCCGCCCATGTAGCCCACGGTGATGTCGGCAAGGCGGTTGGTGTAATCGACGCAGGTCTTGCAGGTGAGGGGGAAGAAGTCGGGTGGAAGCTGGCTGATCGGCAGTTGCAGGAAGGGAATGAACCGGGCGGGGCGGCCATCGTTGAAGCGCAGTTCGACCCGGTAGTCGGCGCGAAACTCGAGGTAGCTGACGGTGTCGGGGTTCGGGTCAAGGAGGTTGAGGAAGGTGTGGAAGTTTTCGGTGGTGGTGTTGTCGGAACAGGGCGTGCCGATGACGTGGATCGCGTCGAAGCCGAGGGATTTTTCGAGGGCGCGCAGGGCGTAGACCTGACAGGGGATGCCGATGAAGGCGATTCGTTTGTGACCAGCGGCGCGGGCGGGTTCGACCAGTGCGACCGTCGGGGCGTAGCCCATGCGCATGCCGCGCGCCTCGGCCATGGCAGCGGGATCGGTGATGATGACGGGCAGGGGTTTCCATTTGTCGGCGGGATCGGGGGCGACGGTGAGGACGGCGTCGACGGCGCCGGTTTCGAGGAGAGTGGCGGCGATTGTGGTGGTGATGCCGGTCCATTGTGCGCCGGGGGCGGCGGGCGCGAGGCTGGCGCGCTGCATGGCGAGGGTCACGCCGAAGAACGCCTCGTCGCCCAAGGCGGGGTCGGCCTCGCGGCCGTGGATGGCGCGTTCGAGGGCGGGGTAATCGGGGGCGATGAACTGGCAGGCGCGGCCGCAGGCGCGGGCGTCGGCCATGCGCGAGACGCCGCAATCGGTGCAGAGGCCGGGGCGGGCGGAGCCGGTGAGTTCGGGGGCGGAGAGGCCGGTTCGCGCGAGCATTGGGTTTCCCTCTTTGCGTGCGAGTATAGGCGTGTCGGGATGGATTGACAGCCGGTCCGTGACGGGCGATTCTGCGGCAGGGACAGCTTTCAGGGGACTTCGTGGACGCTTTGAAGGGCGGTTGATGCTGACGCGCAGGCAAGACCTTGCGCGTTCCGTTGCCGTTTTTTCGACAAACACTTGCAAAGTGACGTGATAAGGCGCATGTCTTGCGAGCTAGACACTTGTTATCGACCTCTGTTTCCTTCGCGGCTTCAGACTATCGATCTTGAGGCGAGCCGGGCCACCGCATGCTGCGGGTGGCGATACTTGAAGGAGACATCACGATGGCCAAAGGCACCGTGAAATGGTTCAACGCCACGAAAGGCTTCGGTTTCATCGCTCCGGAATCGGGCGGCAAGGACGTTTTCGTCCATGTCACCGCTCTTGAGCGCGCTGGCATCCGTCAGCTGAACGACGGTCAGGCCGTGACGTTCGACATCGAATCCGGCCGTGACGGTCGCGAATCGGCTGTGAACCTCGCACTGGCATAAGCCTTTCAGCGATTTGAAATTTGAAACGGGGGTAGCGCAAGCTGCCCCCGTTTTGCATTGCGTGCCCGTGTCCCCCTCCCCCCGATGAGGGAGAAGGGGGTGCGGTGTCAGTGGTCGGCAGCCATTGCTGCGCCCTTGGCTTCGGCAACCGAGCCCTTGGCGCCGTTGAAGAAGGCGTTCAGGAGGACGGCTGAGATCGAGGCCAGAAGGATGCCGCTTTCGATCAGCGGGTGGATGTCATGCGGCATCCATTGTTTGAAGTTCGGCGCGATCAGCGGGATCATCCCGAAGCCGAGCGAGACCGCGACGACGAAGAGGTTGTTGCGGTTGGTGGCAAAGTTGACGCCGGCAAGGATGCGGATGCCGGTGGCAGCGACCATGCCGAACATCACGAGGCCGGCGCCGCCGAGCACCATGGTCGGGACGGATTCAACCAGCGCGCCCATTTTCGGCATGAGGCCGAGGACGATCAGGATGATGCCGCCGGCGACGCAGACGAAGCGGCTTTTGATGCCGGTCACGCCGACGAGGCCGACGTTCTGGCTGAACGAGGTGTAGGGGAAGGTGTTGAAGATGCCGCCGATCAGGGTGCCGAGGCCGTCGGTGCGCAGGCCGGCGGAGAGCATGGGCTGGGTGACAGGCTTGCCGGTCATGTCGCCGAGCGCGAGGAACATGCCGGTCGATTCGATCATCACGACGATCATCACGAGCGTCATGGTGACAATCATCACGAGGTCGAATGTCGGCATGCCGAAGTGGAAGGGCGTGATCAGGCCGAACCATGCGGCGTCGGCGACCTTGCCGAAGGTCATGGCGCCGATGGCAATGGCGATCACCGCGCCGATGACGATGCCGAGAAGCACCGAGATATTGGCGATGAAGCCCTTGCCGAAGCGGGCGATGAACAGGATCGAAATGAGCACGATGGCGGAGATCAGGATGTTGCCGAGGGGCGCATAGGCGGGGTTGGCGACCTTGGCGGCAAGGGCGAGGCCCTGGGGCACTTCAGGGATACCGGTGGCACCCGCGGCGGCGGCGTCGGTCACGGCTTTCAGCCAGTCGGCGTGGGTAGGATCGACGATCTGCGGTGCGGTCGGGCCGACGGGGTTGCCGAAGATCCAGTTGATGCCGATGCGCATCAGGCTGACGCCGATCACGAGGATGATCGTGCCTGTCACCACGGGCGGGAAGAAGCGCAGGAGGCGGGAGACGAGGGGGGCGATGATGATCGAGATGATGCCCGCCGCGATGATAGCGCCGAAGATGGCGCGGGCGCCGTCAGCACCGGGGGTGGCGTTGGCCATGGCGACCATCGGGCCGACAGCGGCGAAGGTGACGCCCATCATCACCGGCAGCTTGATGCCGAACCACTGGGTCGCGCCCATGGACTGGATCAGCGTGACGATGCCGCAGACGAACAGGTCGGCGGAGATCAGGAAGGCCACGTCGGCCGGTTCCAGCTTGAGCGCGCGACCGACGATCAGCGGCACGGCGACGGCGCCGGCATACATGACGAGGACGTGCTGGAGGCCGAGGGTGAACAGCTTTGGTGGGGCGAGAACCTCGTCCACCGGATGGGTGGTTGTCATTCGTGTCTTCCTTTTCCCTTGGGGCGTTTATGTTCGCGCCGTCTTCGCACTGCCCCATGGGTGCGGTCCGGTTAGGTGCGCCTTCAGGGCGCAAGTACCGTCCACGGTTGGGTGTAACGGAATTCTTCGATGTTCGGCGTCGGGCCGATGCGGTCGACCACGGCAAAGAGGCCGGGGGCCGCGAGCGGCGTCAGGACACCGTGCCATGTGCCACGGTGAAGGTTGATGCCTTGCGCGCCGTTCGTGAGGAACGCGCGTGGGGCTGCGTCGGGGCCGGTCGCCACGATTACGAGAAAGGGATCGGCGGTCATCGGCAGGAAGGCCTGCGAGCCGTCGGGATGCCGTTCGATCAGGTCGAAGCTGTAGGGCAGTGCGCGGGCCTCGGCGCGGAAGATCGAGATGCCGGCGCGGCCCGGTTCGGGGCCGAAATCGAGGGTGGCGCGGTCGTGATGGCGCTGGCAGAGGCCCGCGTTGATCAACCGGTGGTCGCCGGTTGCGTCAAGCACATCGCCGAAGGGGGCGAAAGCTTCGGCGGTGAGGGGTTCGGGGGCGAGCGTTCTCATGCCGCCTTGCCTCGCGCCACAGCGAAGGGTTTCACGCCCCTCGCGCGTCCTGCGGGAACTTGTCGCAGAGAGGACGATGCAGGACGGGTCATCGGGCGGAGCCGAAAGCGCCGGGGCCGCGCAGTTTGGCGTGGCGGTTTACGTCCTTGTAGAGAAGGTAGCGGAACGGGCCGGGGCCGGCGGCGATGCAGGCTTGCGGGCAGTAGGCGCGGAGCCACATGAAATCGCCGGCCTCGACCTCGACCCAGTCCTGGTTGAGCTTGTAGGCGGCGCGGCCTTCGAGGACGAAGAGGCCATGTTCCATGACATGTGTTTCCTCGAACGGGATGCGGCCGCCGGGTTGCAGGGTGACGATGTTGACGTGGGCGTCGTGGCGCAGGTCGGTCGGGTCGGCAAAGCGGGTGGTGGCCCAGGCGCCGGCAGTGTCGGGCATCGCGATCGGGGGCACGTCACGTTCGTTGATCACGATGCGATCAGGCAGCGGCACGCCCGGGGCGGGTTCGTAGAGCTTGCGGAGCCAGTGGAAGCGGGCAGGGGTGCCGCCTTCGGCGAGGAGGGTCCAGGGCGTGCCGGGCGGGATGTAGGCGTAGGCACCTGCGTCCATCTCATAGCCTTCCCCGCCGATGGTGAGGGTGGCGAGGCCGTCGGTGAAGAAAAGCCAATGTTCGGCGCCTGCCTCGGCGTCGGGCGCGTCGGAGCCGCCGCCGGGGGCGACTTCCATCACATATTGGCTGAAGGTTTCGGAAAAGCCGGTCAGCGGGCGGGCGATGAGCCAGAGCTTGGTCTTGGTCCAACCGGGGAGGTAGCTGGTCACGATGTCGGAAAAGCACCCCTTGGGGATCAGCGCGTAGGCGGAGGTGAAGACGGCGCGGGCGGTCATCAACTGCGTCTGGGGCGGCAGGCCGCCGGTCGGGTAATGGTAGCCGGTCATGGCAGTTGATCCTTCAGGCGCAGGGTGGCGATGCGTTCGACTTGAGCGCAGGCTGTGGTGAATTCGGTGGCGGTGTCGTTGGCGACGCGGGTCTGGAAGGCCGCGAGGATCGAGGCCTTGGTGTTGTCGCGGACGGCGATGATGAAGGGGAAGCCGTGCTTTTCAGTGTAGGCGGTGTTGAGGCGCTGGAAATCGGCGCGCTCGGCATCGGTCAGGGCGTCGAGCGCGGCGCTGGCCTGTTCGGCGGTGCTTTCCGGGGTAAGGCGCTTCGCGGCGGCGAGTTTGCCGGCGAGGTCGGGGTGCGCCTTCAGGACGGCGAGGCGTTCCTCCGGCGAGGCGGTGCGGAAGATGCGGGCGAGGGCGTTGGCGAGGCCGGTTGCGCTGTCGTGAGGGGGGCCAAGCTCGAGGCCATGGGCGCGCGTCGCGACCCAAGGCGAGTGTTCATAAATGCTGCCGAAACGTTCGGTGAAGCGATCAAGGCTCATCGCGCTGGGCCGTTCGATGCGGTGGTGCGGGTGATGGGCGGCCCAATGTGCGGCGATGTCGCGGCGGGCGGCAAACCATGCGCCGCCTTTCTGCTGGACGTGGTCGAGGAAGCGGATCAGGCCCGCGATCTTGCCGGGACGACCGATCAGACGGCAGTGAAGGCCGATGGAGAACATCTTTGGCCGACCCGCGCTGCCTTCGGCGTAAAGGGTGTCGTAGGTGTCTTTCAGGTATTGGAAGAACTGCTCGCCCGTGATGTAGCCCGGCGCGGTGGCGAAGCGCATGTCATTGGCTTCGAGCGTGTAGGGCAGGATCAGCTGGTCACGGTCGCCGACCTCCATCCAGTAGGGGAGATCGTCGTCGTAGGTGTCGGAGATCCAGTCGAACTGGCCGGTTTCTGCGGTGAGGCGGACGGTGTTCAGGGAGGAGCGGCCGGTATACCAGCCGCGCGGGGCTTCGCCGGTGAGTTCGGTATGAAGGCGGATGGCTTCGGCGATCTGGGCGCGCTCCACCTCTTCGGGCATGTCACGGTGGTCGATCCACTTCAGGCCGTGGCTGGCGACTTCCCAGCCGGCGTCCTGCATGGCGGCGAGTTGTTCGGGGTTGCGGGCGAGGGCGGAGGTGACGCCGTAGATGGTGACGGGAAGCTGGCGTTCGGTGAACAGGCGGTGGAGCCGCCAGAAACCCGCGCGGGCGCCGTAATCATAAAGCGATTCCATGTTCCAGTGCCGCTGGCCGGGCCAGGGTTGGGCACCGGCGATGTCGGAGAGGAACGCCTCGGACTGGCCGTCGCCGTGCAGGATGTTGTTCTCGCCGCCTTCCTCGTAGTTCAGGACGAGGCTGATCGCGACCTTGGCGCCGCCGGGCCACTGGGCATCGGGCGGGTTGGGGCCATAGCCACGAAAATCACGAGGGTAGCGGTTCATCGGAGTCTCCTGTCGCGTTATTCGAGCCTAGGGCATAATCGGCGGTGCGTTTATCAAGATTTGGCTGAAGGTGCTATGATCGGGAAGGATGGTCGCTTGTTGCGCGGTTTCGTGGCTTAGTGCCGGAAAGACCGCTGTCGGAGGCTGAAAAATGGGACGTTTGACGACGCATGTGCTGGATACGGCGCGGGGCAAGCCCGCGGCGGGGGTGAAGATCACGCTTTACCGGGTGTCAGCGGAGGGCCACGAGAAGCTTGGCGAGACGGTGACGAACGCGGACGGGCGGACGGATGCGCCGATGCTGGAAGGCGTGGCGCTGACCGAAGGGGTCTATGAACTGGTGTTCGCGGCGGGGGCCTATCTGCGCGGGACCGGGCAGGCGGCGGGCGAGGTGCTGTTTCTGGACCAGATCCCGATCCGGTTCGGGGTGGCGGACGCGGGCCAGCATTATCATGTGCCGCTGCTGATTTCGGGCCATGCCTATTCGACCTATCGCGGGTCCTGACGCCACGAAAAGGCCTAGATTCCTGCCTTGCAGCAAAGCCCGGAAAGCTGTTTTCTGGTGCCGGTTGTAAACGGTCAGGAGAGCCGCATGTTTCGGATGACGACGTATTTGACTGCCCCCGCGCTGGTGATGCTGATGGGTGGCACGGCTGAGGCGGCGTTGACCGCGGATCAGGTCTGGCAATCGTGGAAGAGTGCGGGCGCGCTGGCGGGGCTGACGGTTTCGGCGGCGACCGAAAACAACGACGGCGGGGTGCTGACGCTGAATGGCGTATCCATCGCGCCGGCGGGGGCGAGCGGGCTGACGGTTTCCGACATGGTCTTGACCGAGCAGTCGGACGGATCGGTGCTGATCACGCCCGGTTCGGAGATCGGGGCGAGCCTTTCGGATGGCGACACCACCGGGTCGATGAAGCTTATGCATGACGGGCTGACGATGACCGCGCGAGAGGGCGACGGCGGGGCGCTGGTCTATGACTATGCGGCAGCGGCGCTGAACGTGAGCTATGATTCCAGCTATCCGGCAACCTCGCTTGACGGCAGCGATGCGGGCAAGGCGACGGCGAACGGGACGGTGGATTTCACCAACCTCGCGGGCAGCTATTCCGACACGCCCGGCACCAACCGCGCCTTCGGCTTTGCGCTGTCGGCTTCGGCGATCGGCTATGACGTGGCATCGGACGACCCCGGGCTGCCGATGAAGACAAGCTCGCGGAGCGATACCGCCGACGTGGCGATGAGCCTTGCGGTCACGCTGCCCGCAACCGCGATGATCGGAGAAATTGCCGAGCCGCGCGATTTCGGGGCGGCGTTGCAGGACGGGTTGAGCTTTGAGATCAGCACGCGGCAAGGCGCTTCGACCGGCAGCGCGGAGCACGAGGACGCGTTCTTCCCCTACCAGATGACGTTCAGCGCCGGGCCGGGTGAAGGCACCGGGCTGTTCAACAAGGACACCTTCAGTGTCAACTCGAAGGGCGAGAGCCTGACGGTGGACCTGACGTCGAGCGCGGTTCCCGCACCGATCAAGGTTTCGACGGGGCCGGTGGAGTTTGGCGTCACCTCGCCCGTGGTGGCCACCGAGGCCGCCGGTGACTATGCGCTGAAAATGAAGCTGACCGGGTTGACGGTGAACGAGGAGACCTGGGCGCTGGTCGACCCCGGTGCAGCGTTGCCGCGCGATCCGGCGGACCTGTCGATCGATCTTGGCGGCAAGGCGGTGGTGGATTTCATCGCGCTGATGGCGGCCGAAGGAGAGGCTATGGCAGAGGTTGCCCCACCCGCGCCGGAGACGCTGGATATCCGCGATCTGACGTTGAAGGTTGCGGGGGCGACGTTCACCGGAACGGGCGCGTTCACCTTCGACAATTCGATGGGCGTGCCGATGCCGATCGGAGAGGCAAACGTTTCGCTGACCGGGGGCAACGCGCTGATCGACGGGCTGATCGCGACGGGCCTCATCACCAACGAGGACGCGATGGGCGTGCGGATGATGATGGGGGGCTTCATGTCGCCGGGGGCGAACCCGGACGAGCTGACCTCGAAGATCGAGGCCAAGGCCGGGGGCGAGATCACCGTCAACGGGCAGCGCGTACAGTAAAGGTGCAGGGGGCGTTCCGCCCCCTCGCCCTTTTCCCGGGTTCACCCCCTGAGGATATTTTTGGACAGATGAAAGGCGGGGCTTTTTGCCTCGCCTTTTTCGTCAGGCGCCTTCGGTGGCGCGGCGCAACTCGTCGCGGATGTGGGTGGCCATGTAATCGGTGAAGAGGCGGACCTTTGGGTCTTTCAGGCGGCGGTGCTGGCTGAGGGACGAGAGCTGCGTCGGCAGCGGCGGGGTTGCGGTGGCGACCGGGACGAGGCGGCCCGAGCGCAGGTGGTCGGCCACCTCGAACAGCGGTTTCAGGACGATGCCGCGGCCTTCCAGCGCCCAGCCGGTGAGGACGTCGCCGTCATCGGATTCGAACGGGCCGGTGATCTCGAACCGGCGCGGGCCTTCGGGGGTGGCGAGGGTCCACTGAAACTCCTTGGCACCGGGAAAGCGCAGGTTCAGGCAATCGTGCTTGTCGCGCACGAGAGCGGCGCCGTCTTCGGGCATGCCGCGCCGGGCGATATAGGCGGGGGCGGCGCAGAGGAGACGGGGGCAATCGGCGATGGTCTTGACCTTGAGGGTCGAGTCGTCGAGGAGGCCGAGATGGAAGGCGACATCGATGCCTTCTGCCACCACGTCGATCCCACGGTCCGAGAGGCGCAGGCGGACGTCGATCAGGGGGTATTGATCCTTGAACGCGGGAACGTGGGGCGCGATGAAGCGGCGGCCGACGCCGAGGGGGGCGGCGACGAAGATGGTGCCGCGCGGGTTTTGCGTGACATCCATCACCGCGGCTTCGGCATCGTCGATCGCTTCGAGTACGCGGCGGGCGCCGTCGTAGAAGATGCGGCCGTTTTCGGTGGGTTGCAGCGAGCGGGTGGTGCGGTTGAAAAGCCGCACGCCAAGGTGCTTTTCCAGTTCGGAGATGCGGGCGGAGGCCACGGCGGGCGAGGTGCGCTGGTCACGCGCGGCGGCAGACATGCTGCCCAGATCGTAGACGCGGACGAACATGCGGATGTTGTTCACGTAGGACATGGGTTGGTTCGAGCCGTATTGTTCGGGTGGAGTTGAAAGTGATGCGGCGTTTAGATGGATTAACAGAAGAGTTGCCGTCAGTATAGCGTTTCGAAAAGCACGGGGAGTGGCGCGATGTATGACTGGGTTGTCCTTTGGGAATGGATCGAGATCGCGGCGCGCTGGACGCATGTGATCACTGCGATTGCGTGGATCGGATCTTCGTTCTATTTCATCGCCTTGGACCTTGGGTTGCGCAAGACGCCGAGCCTGCCCGCGCTGGCGCATGGCGAGGAGTGGCAGGTGCATGGCGGGGGGTTCTACCACATCAACAAGTACCTCGTGGCGCCGGAAATGATGCCGGAGCACCTGACCTGGTTCAAATGGGAAAGCTATGCGACCTGGCTTTCGGGCTTTGCGATGCTGGTGCTGGTCTATTACCTCGGCGCGGAGATGTTCCTGATCGACCCGGCGGTGATGGAGCTGGAGGTCTGGCAGGCGGTGGCGATCTCGCTTGCGTCGCTGGCCTTTGGCTGGGTGGCATACACGACCTTGTGCCGGGTGTTCGTGAACGCGAACCAGACGGTGCTGATGGTGGCGCTGTTCGTGGTGCTGGTGGGGATGTCGTGGTTCTATGCGCAGGTGTTTTCGGGGCGGGCGGCGTTGCTGCACCTCGGGGCGTTCACCGCGACGATCATGTCGGCCAACGTGTTCATGGTGATCATGCCGAACCAGCGGATCGTGGTGGCCGACCTGAAGGCGGGGCGCAGCCCGGACGCGAAGTATGGCAAGATCGCCAAGCAGCGCAGCACGCACAACAACTATCTGACGCTGCCGGTGCTGTTCCTGATGCTGTCGAACCATTACCCTCTGGTGTTTGCGACGGAATACAACTGGATCATCGCGAGCCTCGTGTTCCTGATGGGCGTGACGATCCGGCACTGGTTCAACACCAAGCATGCGCGCAAAGGCAACCCGCACTGGACCTGGGGCGTGACGGTGATCCTGTTCCTGGTGATCGCCTGGCTGTCGACGGCCCCAATGCGGCTGGTCGAGGGGGAGGCGGCGCTGAAGGGCGAGGCGCTTCGGTTGGCGAGTGCCGATGGCTTCGAGGATGTGGTCGGGATCGTGCAGGGGCGCTGCGCGATGTGCCATGCGGCGGAGCCGGGCTGGGAAGGCATGTACTGGCCGCCGAAGGGGGTGGTGCTGGAAACCGAGGGCCAGATCGCGCATGAGGCGCGGCGGATCTACCTGCAGGCGGGCGTGAGCCATGCGATGCCGCCGGGCAACCTCAGCTACATGGAGCCGGAGGAGCGGGCGGCGATCGTGCGCTGGTTCCGCGGCGTGGGGATCGACGATCCGGTCTGAGGACGCAGGGCCGTTGATCAGGTGTCGGCGGGCGGTTCGGTGCGGGCGGAGTTTTCGCGGTTCTTCGGGTAGGCTTTCAGCCCGGGGAAGGGTGGCAGCCAGTCGTCGCGGCGGATGGTCCAAAGCTCGTAGGTCGGGCGAAACTGGTTCGGTTCGTCGAAAGAGCCGAGGTTAATGCCGATCTCGTCACCGATATGGGCGAAGACCTGCGAGCCGCAGGTGGGGCAGAACGACCGGTCCTGATAGCTGTGCCAGACGCCGGTGATGGTCACGGCGCCGGCGGGGAAGATTGCCGAAGCGTGAAAGGGCGCGCCGTGGTTCTTGCGGCAGTCGAGGCAGTGGCAGATGCCGACGCGCCAGGGGTTGCCCGCAGCGCTAACGCGCAGTGCGCCGCAGAGGCAGCCGGCGGTGACCGTGTCCATTCTCAATCCCCCAGCTTGGCGTGAACTTCGTCGAGATCAACCGGGCCTTTCGGCAGCTTGTTGGCCGGGTTGTCGAAATCGTAGCGGAAGAGCTGAAAGTCGCGTTTGTAGATTTCCCACATCAGGTGCATCGAGAGATCATCGAAATACGCTTCGACCGGGTGGGCGCGGGCCGGGCCGTGGCCTTCGCTTTCGTTGAAGCGGGGGATGGTCTTGAGGTCGACCGGGTGCGCGACGGTGATGTTGTCGAGCACCGTCTGCATGCCGGTGTTGAAGTCTTCGGTGAAGAAGATGTGGTTGTAGCGCCCGCCGTTGACGATGAAGGTCGAGACGTGGCCCGCCATTGCGGACCAGTGGATGTCAGGCTCCATCGGTTTTTTCCAGCGGATGGTGTCGCGGGCGAACAGGAGGAAGCGGCGGAAGCTGGCAATCTGGTCGAAGTCCTGCTTGCCATCGTCGCCGCCGACCTCGATCCCGTATTTCTGCATCAGGAGGGGGACGAGGTTGCCGCGGTAGCGCTTGCCGTTGCGCTGGATGCCGCAAATCTTGTCGAAGAACGACGAAAGGATGCGGGTGTAGGGGTTGCGCACACAACTGAAGGCGTAGGTCTTGTGACCGCGCACGTTGCGTTCGATCTTTTGCTGGCTGCCGTCGAGCGCCCATTTATGCAGGCCGGAGGTCGCATCGTGGATGTCGCCATCAAAGAAGCGGCCATGGTCGGAGTAGAACATGATCTGGCCGATCGTCGAGCAGGCGCACTTCGGCACCACCCGGTAGACGACACTTTCACTTTCGGTCATCCATGTGCCGGGAAACCCCATGGCCAACACTCCGCCAATCTGCAACCGCACCAAGTGCCCTTGAAACAGAATTGCCTGAAAAAGGAAAGAAATTCTGTCTTTTCAAGGCAAGGTGGATCAGTTTAGGGAAACAGTCCATGGGACATCGGGGAAACCGCCGGACGGCATGACGAAGATCGCCTACATCCTGCTGTGTCACAAGGACCCCGAGGGGATCATCGCGCAAGCCGTGCGGCTGACCGCGGCGGGCGACTGCATCTCTATCCATTTCGACGCGCGTTCGAAGGCCAGCGATTACGAGCGGATTCGCGCGGCGCTGGCGGCGAATCCGTCGGTCACCTTCGCGCGGCGGCGGGTGAAATGCGGCTGGGGTGAGTGGAGTCTGGTTGCGGCGACGCTGGAAGCGGTGCGCGCGGCCGTGGCGGCCTTTCCGCAGGCGACGCATTTCTACATGCTGTCGGGTGACTGCATGCCGATCAAGACCGCCGAATATGCCCGCAGGTTTTTGGAGCGGGATGAGGCGGACTACATCGAAAGCTTTGATTTCTTCGAGAGCGACTGGATCAAAACGGGGATCAAGGAAGAACGGCTGATCTATCGCCACTGGTTCAACGAGCGGGGGCGCAAGGCGTGGTTCTACCGGTCTATGCAGTTGCAGGCGTCGCTGGGGTTGGCGCGCAAGGTGCCGGCTGACCTGCGGATTCAGATCGGCAGCCAGTGGTGGTGCCTGCGTCGGCGCACGGTGGAGGCGGTGCTGGAGTTCTGCGACCGTCGCCCGGACGTGCTGCGGTTCTTTGCGACGACCTGGATTCCGGATGAGACGTTCTTTCAGACCGTGGTGCGGCATCTGGTGCCGGACCGCGAGATCCGGTCGCGGACGCTGACATTCCTTCTGTTCAGCGACTACGGCATGCCGGTGACGTTCTATGACGATCAGCATGACATGCTTCTCAGTCAGGATTTCCTGTTCGCCCGCAAGATCAGCACCGACGCGACGCGTCTGAAGGAGCGGCTGGGCGAGCTTTATTCCGAGACCGGGCTGAAATTCGAGACCTCGGACGAGGGCAAGCGGCAGTTCCAGTTCCTGACCGGGCGCGGCCGGATCGGTCGCCGCTTTGCGCCGCGCTTCTGGGAGGCGGAATCGACGATCGGGCGCGACCGCACGCTGATGATGGTGACCTGCAAGAAGTGGCATGTCGCCAAGCGGCTTGTCGACCGGGTGCGCAGCGTCACGAACCTGCCTGCGATCGATTACCTGTTCAACGAGGCGGAGACCGTGCTTCCGGATCTGGGCGGCATCCAGACCACGCTGGAAAAGCGGATGCGGCATCGCCGGGCGCTGGTCAGGATGCTGTTCGATTACTGGCAGACCGACCGGCTGGTGGTCTGTGTCGATCCGGCCAATACCGAGCTGATGCAGGATTTCTACAGTGACCGCGCGGCGGTGCGCATCCTTGAGATCGAATGCGATTTCACCGACGACTACCTGATCGGCCACGCGATCCGGGTCGGGTTGGCCAGCGAGCGCACCCCGCCGGGGACGCTGTCACGGCTGCTGCCGACGATCCGCTATGATGTGAAGTTCGAAAGCGAGCGGATTCGCGACATGAACCTGCCGGGCTATGCGCGGATCAGGCAAGGGGCGAGCGTGGACGAAAACACCTTGCCCCTGGCCGAGTTTCTGGACATTCCGGTGGAGAAGGCGCGCGAGATCGCGGCCACCGATTACCTATTCGTGGATTGAGACCATGCCCTACAGCTATGATCCGACGAACATCTTTGCCCGCATCCTGCGCGGCGAGATCCCCAACAAGACGGTGATGGAGACGCCGCACACGCTAGTGTTCCATGACATTCATCCGCAGGCGCCGGTGCATGTGCTGGCAGTGCCGAAGGGGGCTTATGTCACCTTCGACCATTTCGCGGCGGAAGCGTCGGCCGAGGAGATGCTGGATTTCCATCGCACCGTGGCGAAGGTGTGTCAGATGCTGGGGCTGGCGGGGCCGGATGGCTACCGCGCGATCACCAATGCCGGCGCGCACGGGATGCAGGAAGTGCCGCATTACCACCTGCACATTCTGGGCGGCCGGGTGCTGGGCCGCCTCGTCGAGCGCGAGTAAACCCGCAAGGATCGGGTCGATCCGGGGCAGGGACGCGCGCATCTTCGGGGCCAGTGGTCAAGGAGAAGTGCGATGCGTTTTGTGGCAATAGCGACGGATCGGGTGCAGGCCTACCGGGCCGGTGGCCTTGATGCCAACGGGCAGGTGGCGGAGCGGCAGGTGGCGGTGGGGGGCGGCAACCCGTGCCGGCACTGTCTGGCGATGATCCCCGATGGGGCCGGGATGCTGGTGCTGGCGCACCGACCGTTTCCGGCCTTGCAGCCTTATGCCGAAGTTGGGCCGATCTTTCTGTGCGCGGAGGCCTGCGAGCGGGGCGGTGGCGAGGCGCTGCCGGCGATGCTCGCGTCGCCTGAGTATATCGTGCGGGGATATGGGGCGGACGACCGGATCGTCTATGGCACCGGGGGCGTGGTGGCGACCGGGGCGATCCCGGCGCGGACTGCGGAGTTGTTTGCCGATGCGCGGGTGGCTTACCTGCATGTGCGCTCGGCGCGTAACAACTGCTTTCAATGCAGGATCGAGCGGTAACCGGACGGAGCGGCGCTGTCGCGAAGAGCTGTTCTCTCGATCCTGCGCGAAGAATGCGCAGGATCGAGGCTGACGAGGGGCGCTGCCACTCGAGCTGCCCGGAGTATTTGCCGAAAAGCGCCAGTCAGCGGCGGAAGGGGCTCGGGCGGAGGCCCTTGATCGCGCTGTCGGTCACGTCGGCGATGCGCCTGGCCCGTGTCTCGGGCGTCCTGGCGGTCTTGATCCATTCAAGCGTGCCGCGCCTGATGCTTCGGGGCTGGGCCGTCCAGAAGTCGCTGGTCCCGGTGGCCTGCAGGGCATGGGTCAGGTCGGGCGGGTCGATCAGGGCGTCGACGTCGTTCAGGAAATCCCACATGCCGTTCGCCTGGGCGACTGCGATCTTCGCCTCGCCCGCCGGGGTCATCGCGCCGCTCTCGCGGGCGCGGGCGACATGGGCCTTGTTGATCGCGGACCAGGCGGATTTCGGATTGCGCGGGGCGATCAGGATCATGGAGCGGTCGGAGTCGAGGGCGCGGGTCACGGAATCGATCCAGCCCCAGCTCAGCAGTTCCTCGACCAGCGTTTCGTAGGCGACGTAGTCGGCGTGATGCTTCTTGTAGCTTGCAAGCCAGAGCGCCTTGCCCGTCGCGTGATGCTCGGCCAGCCAGGCGCGGAGATCGGCGCGGCTTCGGATAGTGAGGATGGGGGCGTCGTCAGCTGCGCCCATCGTCCCAAGCTTTCAACCACCGTTTCGGGGCGGCGTCGCGGTATTGCTGGATCAGGCGGGCACGGGTCCAGCCTTCGTCGATGCGCCCGGCGCGGACGAGGATCAGGTTGTGCGCGGCGTAGTGGGGGTGGAGGGTGAAGGTGTCGGGGTCGGCCTCCAGCAGCATCTCGCGTTCGGCGTGGCTGGCCTTGAACACGGCGGCGTCGATGTAGGGCGACCACCAGCACCACATCTTGCCGTGGGCCTTCAGGCATTCGTTGCCCCAGGGGTGATGGGTGGTCACCTCGGGGAGGTTCAGCGCGAGGGCGAAGGCTTTGAGCTCGGGCCAGGTGTGGATCATGGGCGAGGCCTCGGGTTCAATGCGCCTCGGCCCAGTTCCGGCCCTGGCCTGCCTCCACCGCGAGGTGAACATTCAGGGTGACCGCGGGAGCGGAGGCTTGCTCCATCACCTCCTTCGCTATGGGGATGAGGCGGGGGGCGTCGGCTTCGCTGACTTCGAAGAGAAGTTCGTCGTGGACTTGCAGGAGCATCTTGGCGTCGAGATGGGCGATGGCTTTTGGCATGCGGATCATCGCGCGGCGGATCACGTCGGCGGCCGTGCCCTGGATCGGCGCGTTGATCGCGGCGCGTTTGGCGAAACCGGCGGCGGGGCCGCGGGCGTTGATTTCGGGCGTATTGATGCGGCGACCGAACAGGGTTTGCACGAAACCGTTGGTTTGCGCGAATTTCACCGTGTCGTTCATGTAGGTCTTGATACCGGGGAAGCGCTCGAAGTAGCGGTCGATGAAGCCCTGTGCTTCGGCGCGCGGGATGCGCAGGTTGCGGGCGAGGCCGAAGCCGGAGATGCCATAGATCACGCCGAAGTTGATCGCCTTGGCCTTGCGGCGGATGTCGGAGGTCATCTGGTCGAGGGGGACGTTGAACATTTCTGAGGCTGTGAGCGCGTGAATGTCGATCCCGTCCTCGAAGGCGCGGCGCAGTTCGGGGATTTCGGCGATGTGGGCGAGGATGCGCAGTTCGATCTGGGAATAGTCGAGCGAGACTAGGGTGCGGCCTTCCGGGGCGATGAAGGCTTCGCGGATGCGGCGGCCTTCTTCGGTGCGGATCGGGATGTTTTGCAGGTTGGGGTCGGTCGAGGCGAGGCGGCCGGTCGAGGCGCCGGCGATGGAGTAGCAGGTGTGGACGCGGCCGGTATCAGGGTTGATCGCGTGTTGCAGGGTGTCGGTGTAGGTGGATTTCAGCTTGGCGATCTGGCGCCAGTCGAGGATGCGGGCGGCAAGCTGCGCGCCCTGAGGGTGGCTGTCTTCCATCGTGGTGATGTCTTCGAGGATGTCGGCGCCGGTGTTGTAGGCGCCGGTCTTGCCTTGGGTGCCGCCGGGGATTTGCAGGCGGTCGAAGAGGATCTCACCCAGTTGTTTCGGGGAGCCCACGTTGAATTTTTCGCCGGCGAGGCTGTGGATTTCCTCTTCAAGCTGGACCAGCTTTTGCGCGAAGGCGTTGGACATCATCCGAAGGGTTTCGCGGTCGACCTTAATGCCGGCCATTTCCATGTCGGCAAGGACCGGGACTAGCGGGCGTTCGAGGGTCTCATAGACCGTGGTGACTTTCGCGCGGTGCAGCTGCGGCTTGAAAAGCTGCCAGAGGCGGAGCGTGACGTCGGCATCTTCGGCGGCGTATTTCACGGCATCGTCGATGGCGACGCGGTCGAAGGTGATCTGGCTTTTGCCGGTGCCGAGCAGGGTCTTGATCGAGACCGGCTGGTAGCCGAGGTAACGGTCGGACAGCGCGTCCATGCCGTGGGTGTTGAGGCCGGCGTGCATGACGTAGGACATCAGCATCGTGTCGTCGAAAGGCGTGAGACGGATGCCTTGGCGGGCGAGGATCTTCCAGTCGTATTTCATGTTCTGGCCGATCTTGAGGATCGCGGGGTCCTCAAGCACGGGTTTCAGGGCAGCGATGGCGTCGGCCATGGGGATCTGGCCTTCGACAAGGTCGGAGGAGCCAAAAAGATCGCCGCCGCCCTGCCGGTGGCCGAGGGGGATGTAGCAGGCCATGCCGGCATCGACGGAAAGCGAGATGCCGACCAGCTCGGCCAGCATTTCGTCAAGCGCGGTGGTTTCGGTGTCGATGGCGACGTAGCCGCGGGCGCGGATGCGGTCGATCCAGCGATGGAGGGCGGGAAGGTCGCGGACACATTCGTAGGCGGAAAGGTCGAAAACCTGCGCGGTGGGTTCGGCCGCCGGGGTCGGGCCGTCGTTCAGGGTTGCGGCGGGAGTGAGGTCTGCCGGAGCCGGGGGGGTGATCTTCAGCTTTTCCGCGACGCGGCGGGTGAGGGTGCGGAATTCCATCCGGTTGAGGAATTCCATGATCGCGTCGGGGGCGGGGAGTTTGACTTCAAGGTCGTCGAGGCTGACGTCCAGCGGGGTGTCGTTCTTGAGGGTGACGAGTTCCTTGGAAAGGCGGATCTGGTCGGCGTTTTCCAGAAGGCACTCGCGGCGTTTCGGTTGCTTGATCTCGGCGGCGCGGGCGAGGAGCGTTTCGAGATCGCCGTATTCCTGGATGAGAAGGGCGGCGGTCTTGATGCCGATGCCGGGCGCGCCGGGGATGTTGTCGACCGAATCGCCGGCGAGCGCCTGTACGTCGATGACGCGGGCGGGATCGACGCCGAATTTCTCGAACACCTCGTCGGGGCCGATCATGCGGTCCTTCATCGGGTCGCACATCATGACCGATGGGCCGACAAGCTGCATCAGGTCCTTGTCGGAGGAGATGATGGTGGCCTGACCGCCCGCCTCGACCGCATGGCGGGCAAGGGTGGCGATGATGTCGTCGGCCTCGAACCCTTCGGTCTCGATGCAGGCGACGTTGAAGGCGCGGGTCGCCTCGCGGGTCAGGGGGAACTGCGGGCGGAGGTCTTCGGGCAGGTCGGGGCGGTTGGCCTTGTAGTCGGGATAGAGGGCGTTCCTGAAGGTGGTGGCGGAGTGGTCGAAGATCACCGCGATATGGGTCGCGCCGTTGGCACCGTGGTCCTTGCAGATTTCGTTCCAGAGGATGTTGCAGAAGCCCGCGACGGCACCGACGGGCAGGCCGTCGGACTTGCGGGTGAGGGGCGGCAGGGCGTGGTAGGCGCGGAAGATGTAGGCCGAGCCGTCGATCAGGTGAAGGTTGTGTCCCTTGCCGAATGCCATGTCTGCTTCCCCGCGCTAACGGTGTGAGTATTGGCAGAAAGCGCCGCTAGGGGCCACCCGGTTTGGCGAGATGGCGTGCAGATCGGAGGCTTTGGTCGGATGGGCCTAGTGGTCGTCGTGCGCGTGGTCGCGGTCGATCACGTAGCGCTTGTCGCAATAGCCGCATTCGACATAGCCGGTGTCGACAGGAATGGTCAGCCAGACGCGGGGATGGCCAAGCGCGCCCTCGCCACCGTCGCAGGCGACTTTCCAGGTGGTGACGGTCTGGGTTTCCGGCGCTTCGATGGGCATTGGCATGGTCCTGCGGTTCGGGTCGCGGTCATTTAGCGGGTGAGGCGGGGGGCGGGCAAGGGTTAGTCGCCGATGAGGGCGCTTCGGGCCTTCATGGCGTTCAGCCAGCCGAGGCCCTGGGCGGTGCCCTTGGCGGGGCGGTATTCGGCGGCGTCGCAGAGGTCGGGCAGGGAAAAGCCGCCGCCGCCGGGTTCGTTGCGGGCGGGGAAGCCGGCGATCTGGACGTGGTTGATGCGGTGGCGGTGGGCGTCCCAGACAGCATGGGCGTCGCCGTGCAGTCGGGCGGCGTGCCAGAGGTCGAATTGCAGGCCGATGCGGGGCAGGCCGAGATCGTCGATGATGCGGGCGGCCTGATCGTAATCGTTCAGGAAATAGCCGGGCATGTCATCGGGGTTCAAGGGTTCGAGCGTCAGGGTCAGGTCGGGGGCTTCGGCAGCGGCCCAGGCGAGGTTTTCGGTGTAGCACTGTTCGGCTTGCGGACCCTTGGCGACGCCGGACATCACATGCAGACGCGCCGCACCAAGGCGGGTGGCGTATTCGGCGGCGCGCAGGAAACTGTCGCGGAACTGGCGTTCCATCCCCGGCACGGCGGCAAAGCCACGGTCACCAGAGGCCCAGTCGCCGGGGGGCGTGTTGATGAGTGCGACCGGCGCGCCGTTCAGGGCGCGGTCCCAGTCGGCCATCGAGAAATCGTAGGGAAACAGCACCTCGACCCCGTCGAAGCCGCAGCGCGCCGCCCAGTCGGGACGGTCGA
>LNFM01004492.1_pt1 | contig 25646 bp, 22 predicted proteins | sample 596031 | NCBI WGS metagenome assembly LNFM01 (sample SAMN04254537, study PRJNA301005) | activated carbon metagenome | isolation source: dual media filters at the Ann Arbor, Michigan drinking water treatment plant | place: USA: Ann Arbor | reverse complement strand
CGGTGCGCACTTCGCCGACGATCTTCTGCAAATTGGCCTGCATCTTCTGCAGCGAGGAGAGCAGGTGGCCGACTTCGTCGGTGCTGGTGGCGCGAATGGTGGCGGTGAGGTCGCCATCGGCAATGCGGTCGGTGATGCCGACGGCTTCGTTCAGCGGCCGCGTCACGGAGACAGTGACCAACCAGGCGATGAAGACGCCGAGGGCGCCGGCGATGGCGGCGACGACGAGCATCATCAGGCCGGAGGATGCCACCTCTGCGGCGACTTCGGTCTCGGTGTCTTGCGCCAGCTTCTGCTGGTACTTGGTCAGGTCGCTCATGGCGGTGGCATACGCGACCTGTGCAGCGGCCACCTCGCCCATCAGCATCGCCGTTGCCTCGGCTTTCTCTCCCGCGGCAATATGCGCGAGCATCTTGTCGGTCACGGCGTTGTACGGCGCCCGCTTGTCGGACATCTCCTTGAGCAGTACCTTGCCTTTGTCGCTGGTGATGCTCGCTTCAAGCTTGTCGATCAGTTCGCCGTTGCTCTTGCGCGCATCGTTGATCCGCCCGTTCTCCTGCGCGATCCGCTGCGCGTCGCTGACCAGGATCATGTTGCGCGCCGCGCGGCCGATCGCGTTCAGGTTGTCCTGCAGGTCGCGTACTTGGTCGACTTTGACCAGCGCACCTGACAACGACTTCGCCTGGTCCTGCAGCTGGCCGAGGGAGAGGCGCCCGAAGACGGCGATGAACAGCGCTGCCAGGATCACCAGGCCGAAGCCCAGGCCCAGCCGAACGCCAATGCGCAGGTTATTGATGAAGTTCATGTTGCACTTCGCTTTCTTGTTGAATGGGTTCGATCGGGGATGCGGACTGAGTTGATTCGCTCTGCAGGCACATGTCGGCGCCGGATAGCAGTGCCACGATGTCCATCAGGATGAGCATGCGAGTCACTTCCGCGCCGTCGGTGTGCTGCTTGACCGTGGCGATGCCCATCAGGTAGCCGGCATCGACGCGCTCGTTGAAGTGCGGCGCGGGCTTGATCTGCGCCGGCGACAGTTGCAGTACGTCGCTGACCGAGTCGACCACCACGCCGACGGTGCGCTCGGCGAGGTTGAGCACGATCACCACGGTGAACGCGTCGTAGGTCGGTTCCGACAGCGCGAACTTCAGGCGCAGGTCGATGATCGGCACGATCACGCCGCGCAGGTCGATCACGCCCTTGAAGAACGCGGGTGCATTGGCGATCTTGGTGACGTTGTCGTAACCGCGGATCTCCTGCACGCGCAGGATGTCGATGCCGTACTCCTCGGCGCCGAGGCGAAACGACAGGAACTCGCTGACGCGGTCCCGTGCGGCTTGACTGATCGCCGCTTGTGCCGCCAGTGCGGCGTTGACAACCTCTCCCATCGGACTCACCTCTTCGGTTGGCTTGACCGGAGAAGCGTATTGAGCAACCGGCAGGTCGAACGGTCGACTACGCGGGCGATTGAACCGCAACTTCGATATCGGCTAGGGGTGCTCTTCACTCACGCTGTACATGGCACCAGCGCCGGTTGCCATGATCGCCCGTATGTCGTGCCTTCTACCCTGAGCGACGCTTCACGCGGGTCGAACCGGACGTTCGCGTTGAACAACGCGGGATCAGTTCACCGAGGTGTCTTCGGACAATCGCTCGAGCAGCGACCACACATTGACCGGCTTGACGAAGTGCGCGTCGAAACCGGCCTCGCGCGATTCGGCATGGTCACGCTCGCCGCCCCAGGCGGTGATGGCGAAGATCGTCATTGATGCGCCGTAGTCGCGCGCGCGCAGCGCTCGACACACGTCCCAGCCGCTGATGTCGGGCAGGCCGATGTCGAGCAGCGCAAGCTGCGGATGCACACGATCGGCCAGCAGCAGCGCTTGTACGCCGTTGCTTGCCTCGAACACCTCGTGGCCGGCGATCTGCAGCACGCACCCCAGGGTCTGGGCGATATCGCGGTTGTCGTCGACCACCAGCACGCGCCGCGGCCGGGCCGGCGCTGAGGGTGCGTCTGCCGTGGACACGGGGTCGTCGGGCAGCGTCATCGGATCGGCACGCCGGCGCGGCGCGCTGTCGCCAAGACGAGGTCAGCTTGCGTACGGTGCCCCATGTGATCCAGTCACCCATCCGCCAGCGCTGCTGCGCATTGCGCGATACCGAACCGAGGGTCGGTCAGGTATTGCGCGTCCGAGTGTATTCCTCCGCGTGACCGCGGTCGCAGCGTGCTCAGGGAAAACGAGGCGTGGCTCGCCGGGCAGTGCGTACGGAGCACGCACAAGCATCGGCTGCGCTGCTTGCCCGTATGGACGAAACCAGGGGGCCATTCATGCGCTCCACGACAGCGCCCAGACCGGTCAACGTCACCTGCGCCGGTGCCGTTTCAGGCGCAGGGAGCCCTCGTCGCCCGAACGGTGGAGCGCGCGGGAGCGGTCGGCCCAGAACTCTTTTCGCGCGCTCCGATCTGATCGTTGAGCACGCTCTTTGTTGCTGGCGAGAACTCGTGCCCGGTGCCTGACGGCGGGTGCCGTGTCGCGACCTTCTTTCGACGCCCGTCGAGGATGAGGCCCATGAGCAAGTTGTTCGAGCAGTTCCAGGTGGATTACGCGTCGCGCAGCAGCGAGGAGATGTCGCTGCACGGCTATCTCGACCTGTGTCGCGCAGATCCGATGTCATACGCCGGCCCGGCCGAGCGCCTGCTCAAGGCGATCGGCGAACCGACCCTGGTCGAAACGCGCGCGCATCCGCGCCTGCTGCGCATTTTCGGCAGTCGTCAATTGCGTCGCTATCAGGCGTTTTCAGACTTCTACGGCATGGAAGACACGGTCGAGCAGCTGGTGGCGTTCCTGCGCCACTCGGCGCAGGGCCTGGAGGAACGCAAGCAGGTGCTCTACCTGCTGGGGCCGGTCGGATCGGCCAAGAGTTCGCTGGCCGAGCGCTTGAAGTCGCTGATGGAGATGCACCCGATCTACGTGCTGAAGAACCCCGACACAGGGGAGGTCTCGCCGTTGCACGAGTCGCCGCTGGGACTTTTCAATCCGCTGCGCTATGGCGAGACGCTGGAAGGCGAGTACGGCATCCCGAAGCGGGTGCTCACCGGCATCGCCAGCCCCTGGGCCACGAAGCGGCTGCAGGAGTTTGGTGGCGACCTGACGCGCTTTCATGTCGTGCGGGTGTATCCGTCCATCCTCGAGCAGCGCGCCATTTCCAAGACCGAACCGGGCGATGAGAACAACCAGGACATCTCTGCCCTGGTGGGCAAGGTCGACATCCGCAAGCTCGACCGCTTCAGCCAGGACGATCCGGACGCCTACAGCTACTCCGGCGGCCTGTGCCTGGCCAATCAGGGCTTGCTGGAATTCGTGGAGATGTTCAAGGCACCGCTGAAGGTGCTCAATCCGCTGCTGACCGCTACCCAGGAGAGCAATTTCAAAGGCACCGAAGGCTTTGGCGCGATGCCGTTCCAGGGCATCGTGCTGGCGCACTCCAACGAGAGCGAGTGGGCGTCGTTCCGCAACAACCGCACCAACGAGGCGTTCCTCGATCGCGTGTACGTGATCAAGGTGCCGTACTGCCTGCGCGTGAACGAGGAGGTCGAGATCTACCGCAAGCTGCTCACGCACTCCGCACTCGCGCAAGCCCCGTGCGCGCCCGGCACGCTGGAAATGCTGGCGCAGTTTTCGGTGCTGTCGCGCCTGAAGACGCCGGAGAACTCCAGCGTCTACACCAAGATGCGTGTGTACAACGGTGACTCGGTAAAGGATGCCGACCCGAACGCGAAGAGCTTCAGCGAGTACCGCAGCTACGCCGGCAACGACGAGGGCATGAGCGGACTGTCGACGCGCTATGCGTTCAAGGTCATATCGCGCGCGTTCGACAAGGACCCGAGCGAGGTGGCCGCCGACCCGGTCAACCTGATGCTGGTGCTGGAGGAGCGCATCGCGCGCGAAGATTTGCCGGAAGAGACCAAGCGCGCCCTGCAGGCCCATATCAAGGGCTACCTGATGCCGCGCTACCTGGAGCAGATCCAGAAGGAGATCCAGACCGCGTACCTGGAATCCTATTCGGACTATGGCCAGAACCTGTTCGACAAGTACGTCATCTATGCCGACCAGTGGATCCAGGACGAGGCCTATGCCGATCCTGCCACCGGCATGTCGATGGACCGGTCCACGCTGAACGGCGAGCTGGAGAAGATCGAGAAGCCGGCAGGCATCGCCAACCCGAAGGACTTCCGCCACGAGGTGGTGAACTTCGTGCTGCGTGCGCGCGCCAACAACAACGGCCAGAACCCGCCGTGGACGACATACGAAAAGCTGCGCGAGGTGATCGAGCGGCGCATGTTCGCCTCGACCGACGACATCCTGCCGGTGGTCGCCTTCGGCGCCAAGTCGTCGACCGACGAGGAGCACAAGCACCAGGCGTTCGTCGATCGCATGGTGGCACGCGGCTACACCCCCACGCAGGTACGCAGATTGGTGGAGTGGTGGATGATGGCGCGCAAGAATTGAGCGCCGCCGCGCGCCAGGGGTGGCGGCGGGTGCGGAGCGAACGGCGATGAGCATCATCATCGACAAGCGCGCGACGGCGCACGGCACATCGAGCGTCAACCGCGACCGCTTCGTCCGGCGCTACAAGCGCCTGATCGAAGAGCAGGTTGAACGGGCAGTGAGCCGTCGTTCGCTCAAGGACATCGAGGGCGGCGCCGACATCGTGATCCGGCGCAACGACGTCTCCGAGCCCGAGTTGCATCACGTGCGCGGCTCCGGCGACGACGAGCGCGTGCTGCCCGGCAATGATCGTTTCACCCGCGGCGACCGCATTCCCAAGCCGCGCGGTGGTGGCCAGGGCGGCGATGACCCCGGCCGCGAGGCCGGTGACGAGGCGGCCGACGACAGCTTCACCTTCGCGTTGTCGAAGGAGGAGTTCATGAGCCTGTTCTTCGATCAGCTGCAGCTTCCCAATCTGGCGCGAACGCAGCTGGCGCGCCTGACCGAGATGCGGCAGCGGCGCGCGGGCTTCATCCGCTACGGCTCGCCCGGCCATCTGTCGGTCTCGCGCACGATGAAGACGGCGCTGGCGCGCCGCATCGCGATGGCGGGCTCGTTCGACCAGCGCATCCACGCGCTTACCCAGACGCTCGATGCGCAGCTGCCGCCACCGACCAACGAGGTAGTCGAGCCGCTGTATTCGCAGCTCGACCAGTTGCGGCGGATGCGCGGCGCGCTGCCGTTCTTGGACGACGTCGACCTGCGCTATCGCGGCACCGTGTTGCGTGCCGAGCCCAAGACCGCGGCGGTGATGTTCTGCCTGATGGACGTGTCGGGCTCGATGAACGAGAAGCGCAAGGATCTCGCCAAGCGCTTCTTTTCGCTGCTGTACCTCTTTCTCAAGCGCAAGTACGAGCAGGTCGACGTGGTGTTCATCCGCCACACCACCACCGCCGAGGAGTGCGACGAGGAGACCTTTTTCTACGACCCGCAGTCGGGCGGTACCGAGGTGCTGCCGGCGCTGGAGCTGATGAGCCGCATCGTTGCCGCCCGCTATCCGGCGAGCGCCTGGAACATCTACGGCGCACAGTGCTCCGACGGCGACAGCTTCGGCAACGACCCGGCGATGAGCGGCCGCTTTCTCGAACGCACGCTGCTGCCGCTGACCCGCTACTTCGTCTACGTGGAGGTCGGTGAACCGATCTCGCGTGTCAGCACCACGCTGCTGTGGGAGGCGTACCGGCAGATCGGCAACCCGCTGTTCAAGCAGGCGCGCGTGCTGGCGCGCAACCAGATCTATCCGGCGCTGGCGCAGTTGTTCGCCAAGGAAACGGCGGCCGCCTAGCGCGCCGCGGGGGGATGACGATGCACCGGCACCCACAGGCCCGGCCATGAGCGCCACCATCGATGCGCCGCCCGCGGCGCCGCCGCGCCCGCCCGCCTTCATCGCCACCGGGCATGAATGGACCTTCGACGACCTGACGGCGTTCGACCGCGCCCTCGCCGCGCATGCGCGGCGCTATGGGCTGGACACGTATCCGAACCGCATCGAGGTGATCAGCTCCGAGCAGATGCTCGAGGCCTACGCCTCGACCGGCATGCCGGTGAACTACGCGCACTGGTCGTTCGGCAAGAACCTGCTCGCCAACCAGGAGGCGTACCGGCGCGGCCGCCAGGGCCTGGCCTACGAGATCGTGATCAACAGCGATCCGTGCATCACCTACCTGATGGAAGAGAACACGCTGGCGCTGCAGGCGCTCGTGATCGCCCATGCCAGCTACGGCCACAACTCGTTCTTCAAGGGCAACTATCTGTTCCGCCAGTGGACCACCGCGGACTCGATCGTCGACTACCTGCTGTTCGCGCGCCGCTACATTGCCCAGTGCGAGGAACTGCACGGCATCGAGGCGGTCGAGCGCACGCTCGATGCCTGCCATGCGCTGCGCAACTATGGCGTCGACCGCTACCAGCGGCCGGCCCGGCTGAATTCGCGGCGCGAGCGCGATGCGCAGGCGCAGCGCCTGGCGCTGGCGCGCGAGACCAACCGGCGGCATGAACTGGCGTCGCTGCTGCCCGAGCAGGCGGGGCCGGTGTCGCCGGAGGACGCGCCGTTTCCGGCGCAGCCGCACGAGAACCTGCTCTACTTCATGGAGAAGTTCAGTCCGACGCTCGAACCATGGCAGCGCGAGCTGGCGCGCATCGTGCGCAAGATCGCCCAGTACTTCTATCCGCAGCGCCAGACCAAGGTCTGCAACGAGGGTTGGGCCACCTTCTGGCACTACACGCTGCTCAACGATCTGTACGACCATCGCCAGGTCGATGATGCCTTTATGCTCGAATGGCTTGGCTCGCACACCAACGTCATTTACCAGCCGCCCTACAGCAGCCCGCAGTTTTCCGGCTTCAATCCCTACGCGCTGGGCTTCGCGATCTTCCGCGACATGCGCCGCATGTGCGAGCAGCCGACCGACGAGGACCGGCACTGGCATCCCGAGGTGTGCGGCAAGCCCTGGGTGGAGCAACTGCAACTGGCGATGGCCAACTACCGCGACGAGTCGTTCATCCTGCAGTTCCTCAGTCCGCGGGTGATGCGCCAGCTGGGCATGTTCGGCATCTCCACCGCGCCTGACCGCGACCATTGGCAGGTCGATGGCGTGGCTGCCGACGAGGACTACCAGCGGCTGCGCAGCGCGCTGGCGCGCACCTACCGCGCCGAGTCTCATCTGCCCGACATCCAGGTCAGCCGCGTCGACCGCCGCAACACGCGTCAGCTCACCCTGCAGCACCTGGTGCATCGTGAGCGCGAGCTGGATGCCGACTCGGTGAAGCGCTTTCTCGCCCACGCGCGCAGCCTCTGGGGCTTTCCGGTGGTGCTGGAAGACATCGACGGCGGCAGCGTGTCGCGGCGTTGGAACGGCTAGGGTGTCGAGCGTTGCGCCCCTCGATTCCTCTCGGGTTGCCGCCATGGATGCCGTCGCGGGCGCAGCGTCTTGCGACAGGTCAGGGTGCGCGGCGCGCCATGGTCTATGTTGGCGCGCTCCAGCCACCTCTCACTGTCCCCAGGATGAACCGCAAGCCGCAGATGCCGTCCAGCGACTCAGAGGAAGACCGCTTCGGCGCAGTCAAGGGCGCCACCCTCGCGGTCGGTGTCGGCCTGGCCTTCTGGCTGCTCGTTGCCTGGCTCTGGTTCGACTGAGCCTGAGCCGCGCGCGCCCGCGCACTGAACGCGGCGCGGGCAGGCCCGACCCGGCGGGCCGTGTCGGTCGCCGGCCGCTGGCCGCTGACCGCTGCCGCTGCGCGCACGCCTGCCGGTACCATCGCGACCGTTTTCCCTTTCAGGCCGCCGCCGTCGGCGTGGGCATCGGGCGCCCGCAACGCAGCAGCACACCGTGAGCCAACCAGCGTGAGAGAACTGAACCGAAGTGCCGCCGTGCGCGCCGGCCCGCCGCAGCGCATGCCGATCGCGCTGATCGGCGCGCCGACTGACGTCGGCGCCGGCAGCCGGGGCGCCAGCATGGGACCCGAGGCGCTGCGCGTGGCCGGGCTGCGCGAGGCGCTGGAGAACCACGGGCTGTCGGTGATCGACCGCGGCAATCTGGCCGGACCGCCCAACCCCTGGCTGCCTGCGGTAGACGGTTATCGTCACCTCGACGAAGTGATCGCCTGGAGCACCGCCGTGCACGAGGCGGTGTACCAGGAACTCGCGCTCGGCCATCTGCCGATGCTGCTCGGCGGCGACCACTCGCTGGCGATCGGCTCCATCAGCGCGGTGGCGCGCCATTGCCGCGAGGCGAAGAAGAACCTGCGCGTGCTGTGGCTGGACGCGCACGCCGACTTCAACACCAGCACGCTGACGCCCAGCGGCAACCTGCACGGCATGCCGATGGCCTGCCTGTGCGGCTTCGGGCCGGCGCCGCTGGTGGAACTGGGCGGCCACGTGCCGGCTCTGGAGCCGCGCTGCGTGCGCGAGATCGGCATCCGCAGCGTCGACCCCGGCGAGAAGCAATTCGTGCACGAGCACGACCTCGACGTGTTCGACATGCGCTTCGTCGACGAGCTGGGCATGCGCCACACGATGGAACTGGCGCTGGCCACGCTGGACGCCAACACCCACCTGCACGTGAGCTTCGACGTCGACTTCCTCGATCCGGAGATCGCCCCGGGCGTCGGCACCACGGTGCCGGGCGGGCCGACCTACCGCGAGGCGCAGCTGTGCATGGAGATGATCGCCGACTGCGGCCGGCTGGCCTCGCTCGACATCGTCGAGCTCAATCCGGCGCTCGACGTGCGCAATCGCACCGCCCTGCTGTCGGTCGACCTGATCGAGTCGCTGTTCGGCAAGAGCACGCTGATGCGCAAGTAGGCGCGGACCCTCCTGCCTGCTTCGCCCGCTGCTCGCACCCGCGCATCGCCACGTTCGACCGAATGCCCAGGCCGCACCGATGATCGACCCGACCGCCGCTGCCACCCCTGACCCAACGCGCTCGGTGCTGGTGCTGGTCGACTACCAGGCGCGCCTGCTGCCGGCGATCGCCGACGGTGCGCAGGTACTCGACCAGGCGCTGGCGCTGGCGCGCCTGGCGCGCACGCTGGGTATTCCCGTCATCGGCACCGAGGAGAACCCGGCCAAGCTCGGGCCGAACGTCGACTCGCTGCGCGCGCTGTGCGACGAGACGCTGACCAAGATGCACTTCGATGCCTGTGGCGACGGCCTGCTGGCGCGGCTGGCTGCGCATCGGCCCGGGCCGGCGCCGCGTGACGTGGTGATGGCCGGCTGCGAGGCGCATGTGTGCCTGCTGCAGACCGCCCTGGGCGTCCTGCGTGGCGGTGACCGGGTGTGGCTGGTGTCCGCCGCCTGCGGCAGCCGGCGGGTGGATGATCAGGCGCTGGCGATGACCCGCCTGCAGCAGGCCGGTGCGGTGTGCGTGAACCTCGACATGCTGGCGTTCGAGTGGATGCGCACCTGCGAGCACCCGCAGTTTCGCGCGGTGCTGGCGCAGGTGAAAGCACGCTGACTTGCGCAGCGTGCTGCGGTGTCACGCCGCGCTGGCCGCCAACGGCTCCGGCTTGACCAGCGCCAGCGGCTCGCGCACGCGCGGCTGCGCCACGTAGTTGTGCATGAATTCCTCGAACTTCGGCACCGACAGCGGGCGGCTGATCAGGTAGCCCTGCACGCGGTCGGCGCCCTGGCGCGTCAACAGCGTCAGCTGCTCCTCGGTCTCCACACCTTCGACCACCACCGTCTTGCGCAGGGTGCGCGCCATGTGAATCATCGAAGCGGTGATCACCGCCGCGTCGGGATCGGTGGCAATGTCGATCACGAAGGCGCGGTCGAGCTTGAGCACGGTGGCCGGCATCGAGCGCAGGTAGCTGAACGACGAGTAGCCGGTGCCGAAGTCGTCGATGGCGATCAGCACGCCGGCGCGCTGCAGGCCGCGCAGGCCGCGCAAAGCGCTTTCGCCACCGTCGATCGCCATCGTCTCGGTGATCTCGACTTCGAGTTGTGCCGGTGTGCGATGCGACTTCATCAGCGCCATGTCCACCGCCGCCACGAAGCCGGGCTGCTTGAGCTGGCGGTTCGACACGTTCACCGCCACCCGCGGCAGGGCGATGCCCGCCTGCTCCCAGCGGCGGTGCTGCGCGCACGCGGCCATCAGCACCCAGGTTCCGATCGACTCGATCAGTCCGCTTTCCTCGGCGAAGTCGATGAACTCGCCCGGACCGAGCAGGCCACGGGTCGGATGCTGCCAGCGCAGCAGCGCCTCGGCACACACCACCTCGCCCGTGCGCAGGTCGATCTGCGGCTGGTAGTGCAGCACCAGTTCATCGCGTTCGATCGCCTGGCGCAGTTCGCGGTCGAGCACGGCGCGGGCGTTCACCTCCGCGCCCATGCTTTCCTTGAAGTAGGCGTAGCGGCCGCGGCCGAGTTCCTTGGCGCGGTACATCGCGGTATCGGAACGCTTGAGCAGCTCCTCGGCGGTGACGCCGTCGTCGGGGTACAGAGCGATGCCCACGCTGCCGCCGGCATACAGCTTCTGGCCTTCGATCTCGAACGGGCGCGCCAGCGCGTTGATCAGGTTGCTGGCGACCTGGCCGGCATCGCCGGTGCCGCCGATGCGCGGCAGCACCACGGCAAACTCGTCACCGCCGATGCGCGCCACCATGTCCGCATCGCGCAGCGACAGCTTGATCCGCTCGGATGCCAGCCGCAGCAGGGTGTCTCCCGCGGCATGGCCGAGCGTGTCGTTGATCTGCTTGAAGCGGTCGAGGTCGACGAACAGCACCGCGCCGCGCTGCTTGTCGCGTCGCGCCTGAGCCACCTGCTGGGCGAGGATGGCAAGCAGTTGCACCCGGTTGGCCAGTCCGGTGAGCGGGTCGTAGTGCGCCTGCACGTGCAGGCGCCAGTCGCGCACCGCGGTCGACAGTGCCACCGCCAGCCGGTCGATCACGCTGCTGAGCATGGCGGCGCGGTCGGGGTCGATCACCTGGCCTTCGCTGTCGGCCAGCACCACCACGCCCCAGAAGCTGCCATTGCGCGAGATCGGCAGCACGCGGCAGCGGGTCAGCTCCCGCGGGTCCAGGTGTGCACGGTAGGCGAGTGGCAGCTTGACGTCGGCCAGATCGGCCGCCGTGGGCGGGTGTGGCCAGTCGATCGTCAGCGTCTCGATGCCGCGGCCACCGCGCCGCCGGGTTTGCACCATCAGGCGGGTCGGCGTGGCCGGCTGGATCAGGCCGACGCTGATGAGGTCGGTGTTGACGATGTGGCGCAGGCAGCGGATCGAGTTGACCGCGACCTCGGACAGGTCGACCGAGTTGAGGATCGCGCGATCGATCCGCGTCATCGTCTGCAGCGTGCCGATCTGGCGCGCCAGGCGTGCCGCCATGGTGTTGAACGCGGTGGCCAGATGGCCCAGCTCGTCGGCGCGCCCGACCTTGACCGGGCTGCCGAAGTCGCGCTGCGCCAGGCGCCGCGTTCCCTGCAGCAACTCGCCGATCGGCGCGATGATCAGGCGCACCTGATGGGACGCCAGCAGCAGCATCGCCAGCAGGCTGGCCAAGGCCACCGGCAGGAAGGTGGCGCGGAAGGCGGCGGTGGCCGCCGTCGAGTAGGACGCCGGCTGCAGCGCGAACACGGTCAGGTCGGGACCGGCCATCCGGCTCTCGACGAAGAGTGTCCATTGAGCGGCCTGCTGCACCTCGCCATCGATGGTCCAGGCGTAACGCCCAGCGCTGCCGGCAACGGGCGAGGCGACCGGATGGCTGCCGCCTGCCGTGAGCTGGCAGTGGGGCAGTCGGCCATCCAGCGCCACGCAGAAGTGCGTCATCAGCGGGTTCAGGTCAGCCGTGCTCCACAGCGTGTCCGCGGCCACGGCGGCGACGATGAACTGCTTGCGCGTGTCCGCCTGCTGGCCCTGCTTGAGTAACAGTGCCGGCTCGGCATGCCGCTCCGGAAGCAGCAAGGCGATGCGTCCGGTGGCCAGCTGCGCGCGCTGCCCGACACTGAGCCGCGGCAATGCCTCGGCCAGCCCGGGCACGTTGCCGACCTGCTCGGCCACGGCGCCGCTCGCATCGACCCGCGCAAATCCGAGCAGACCCTCCGCATACAGCGGGCCATGCGCGGTCAGCCGCGTTGCACTGAGCCGCTCGAGCGGGCCAGCTTCGGCTGCGGACGCCAGGTCGTGCTCCAGGTGCAGCAGTCGGTCGAGCACGCCGAACCCGTAGTTCTTGGCGTGCTGCGCCAGTTCGGCGCTGCGGCTGTCGCGCAGCGTGCGGCTGACCTTGTAGTCGGCCAGCAGCGCCAGGATTGCAATCGGTGCCAGCGTCGCGAGCGCCAAAATCCCCATCAGACGGCGACCGAGCGGGCTGCGCAGGTTCAGGCCGGCGAACCAGGCGGTGACGGCGGCCCGGGTCATCAGAAGTCGACGGCCTTGCCGACGAACTGCCCGTTGCGACCGCGCACGATGTCGTCGCGCGAATGGGCGGCGGTCAGCGGCGGGACCGAGCGTCCGTCCGGTCCCATGCTGTAGAGGTCGTAGTCCGTATTGATCGGGTTGAGCGAACGGTCCTTGCGCACCGGGCCACGATTGCGGGCCGTCATCACGTTCAGGTATTGGTAGGGCCGGCCCCACGGGTCGCTCTGAGTCACGCCGATATCGGCGAGGGACGCCGGAAAGCGGCCGTTCTGCTCGGCGGAGAAGCGGAAGATCGTCAGTTCGATGGTGCGCATGTCGGCCATCGCCTGGGCCGTGCGGCCGCGCTCCATGTACTGCGAGTAGTTGGGAATGGCGATGCTGGCCAGCACGCCGAGCACGGCGACGGCAAGCAGCAGCTCGAGCAGCGTGAGTCCGCGCGATCGCCGACGCTTGGCCGGAGCGAGAGTGGCGGTCGACGGGCGCGGGGCCGGGCAGTGGACGCTGGGCGCGTTCATTCTTGGTGTTCAGCGCTGCGGCTGGCTGGACGGCAACATGCCGCGCTCTTGCGAAGCGCGCTGCTCGAGGCAGCCATGGATGTTGGGATTGTGCTTACGGTCGCGCGCGGACAACCCGCGAAATGGACGGCCGCTACCGGCCATTTCTCACCGCTGCCGACCCTGAAGGTGAGGCGAGTATCCTCGCCGCCCTCACTGACTGAGCGGCGCGCCGCCCCGCCCCGACTGCCTTGGAAGCCTTGCTCGTCTGTACTGCGCTGGTTGCCCTGGCCGAAATGGGCGACAAGACCCAGTTGCTGGCCTTCGTGCTGGCCGCCCGGCTGAAAAAGCCGTGGCCGATCGTGGCGGGCATCTTCGTCGCCACCCTGGCCAACCACTTCCTTGCCGGCACGGTGGGCGCCTGGCTGGCAACCCTGGTGGCGCCCGGAACGCTCAAATGGATCGTCGCCGTCGCCTTCATCGTGTTCGGCCTGTGGGCGCTGGTGCCGGACAAGTTCGAAGAAAAAGCGCGCAGCTACTCGGGGCGCAGCGTGTTCTTCACCACCCTGGTCGCCTTCTTCTTCGTCGAAATGGGTGACAAGACGCAACTGGCCACGGTGGCGCTGGCGGCTCGCTTCGACTCGCTGGTCGCGGTGGTGGCGGGCACCACGCTCGGCATGATGATCGCCAACGCGCCGGCGGTCTGGCTCGGCGAGCGACTGGCCCAGCGCGTCAACATGAAGGTCATGCGCTGGATCGCCGCTGGCCTGTTCCTGGTGATGGGTCTGCTGACGCTGATGCTGTGAGCGTGGCCCGGTTACGTGGCATCGATCACCCACGCCGTGCGGGTTTTGCCTGATGACCGCGCGGGCCGGGGCGTCAGGTCGCGCGGCAGGGTAAAGTCGCGCCTGCGCCTGAGGCCATCCGCATGTCCACCGATCCAGCCGGACCCGCGTTGAAGCAGCGGCCGGCCGGCGTCATCAACAACAACCAGTCACCCCGCAGTCCCCAGCCCTTTCTTTGCCAGGAGACCTTAGATGTCCGTTCCCGTTACTCCCCGTCGTCGCTTCGTGATCATGAGCGGCGCCCTTGTCGCCGGCGGCTTGCTGGCCTCGCATGGCGCGCAAGCGCAGACCAATCCGGCGTTGCGCTCTGCTCTGAAGTACCAGGACAAGCCGAACGGCGCCAATCGGTGCGACAACTGCATGCACTGGGTGCCCGGCGCCAACGCCAAGGCGAAGGGCGGCTGCAAGGTCATCCCGGGTGACACGCAGATCTCGCCGGAAGGCTGGTGTTCAGCCTGGGCTGCGGTTCCCGGCGCAGCCAAGAAGTAAGTAGTCCGCGTTACCCTGCTGTTCGGCGCGGCCGCGCCGAACAGCAGTCTTCCCGGCTCGTTTCAAGCTCCTTCCGCGGCCGCGTGCGACACCCTCGTCGCGCATCGCTCACCTTCCCAGTTCAGCGTCACCCCGTCCGGCCCTTTTCGTCACGGCTGTGCTTGTTCGTGGCTGCCAGCCAGCCGCTTGGGGCAACTGCGCAGGATTCGTCGCAGCGTGTTGCGCATTTCGCAACGCGGCTGCCGTCGGCCGCGCGCAGAATTCGCCCCTGCCGCTTGCCGAGTCATCGCCCCCGCGCGCCGGTTGTCGCGACCGCGGACAACCGGCATGACTGGCGCCGCTATTCTTGTCGCACCCACCTGCCGGAGAACCACCCCATGCGCTCGCTGTTCCGCTTCACCTCTTTGGCGGCCACCGCGGCCGCTGCGGCCGTCTGCGCCGCCCTCGCTGCACCGCTGCAGGCGCAGGAACTGGTCATGGGTCTGTCGACGCCGGTCACCTCGCTGGACCCGCACTTCCACAATCTCACGCCCAACAACAACGTGGCTGACCACGTGTTCGAGAAGCTGGTGGGCAAGGATCCGAAGGAACAGTTGAAGCCGCTGCTGGCCGAGTCATGGAAGACGCTGGACGATTTGACTTGGGAGTTCAAGCTGCGCAAAGGGGTCAAGTGGCACGACGGCAGCGAGTTCACGGCCGACGACGTCATTGCCAGCATCAAGCGCATCCCGACCGTGCCCAACTCGCCGGCGTCGTTCGCAACCTATACGCGGCCGATCACCGACGTGACGGCGGTCGACAAGCTCACGCTGCGCATCAAGACCGCGCGACCGCACCCGCTGCTCCCGAATGACATGGTCGCGGTGCGCATCGTTCCGGCCAAGCTGGCGGCCGCCGCCAAGTCCGAGGAGTTCAACAGTGGCAAGCTGATGATCGGCACCGGGCCGTTCAAGTTCAAGGAGTACGTGGCGGGTGACCGCGTGGTGCTGGAGCGCAACGACGCCTACTGGGGTGCCAAGCCGCACTGGAAGACCGTGCGCATGCGCATGATCACCAACGCCCCGGCACGCGTGGCCGCGCTGCTGGCGGGTGACGTGCAGATGATCGAGGCGGTGCCCACCGCCGACATCGCCCGGCTGGAAAAAGACGCCCGCGTCAGCGTTGCCTCCGCGGTCAGCAATCGCCTGATCTACATCCACATGGATAGCGCGCGGGATGTTTCGCCGTTCGTCACCGGCAAGGACGGCAAGCCGCTGGAGAAAAACCCGTTCAAGGACGTGCGCGTGCGCCAGGCGGTGTCGATCGCGCTCGACCGCAACGCCATCGTCAGCCGCATCATGGAAGGTCAGGCGCAGCCGGCCGGCCAGTTGCTGCCCGACTTCTTCCCGGGCACCAGCAAGCGGCTGACGCCGCCCAAGCTGGACATCGACGGCGCGCGCAAGTTGCTCGCCGAGGCCGGTTATCCGAACGGCTTCGCCGTTACGCTGCACTCGCCCAACAACCGCTACATCAATGACGAGAAGGCCGCGCAGGCGGTGGCCGGCATGCTCACGCGCGCCGGCATCGATACCAAGCTGGAAGCAATGCCCAGCAACGTCTTTTTCTCGCGCGCCGGCAAGCTCGACTTCAGCTTCTTCCTCGCCGGCTGGGGCGCGGAAACCGGCGAAACTTCGTCGCCGCTGCGTGCGCTGATCGGCAGCTTCAATGCGCAGACCGGCATGGGCCAGGCCAACCGCGGCCGCTTCTCCGACCCGGGCGTCGACGCGCTGATCCTGACCGCGATGACCAACATCGACGACACCAAGCGCAACCTGATGCTCGCCGCCGCCAGCGACAAGGCGATCGGCGAAATGCAGGCACTGATCCCGCTGCACTACGAAGTGTCGAGCTGGGGCCTGCGCAAGGGCCTCGCCTACACCGGCCGCGCCGACCAATACACCTATGCGTTCGAGGTACGGCCAGGGAAGTAAACGTGGCGCGTAGCGCGGCTGCCGAGCCGGCCCGCACCGCCGTGATCATCGACGTGCTGTGCGAGGACGAGCTGCTGCATCTTGTCCTCGCCAACATCGATGCGCAGCCGGCGTTTCGCGTGCGTGCCAAGTTCGACTGCGCGCTGATGGATGCCGCCGGACGCGATGCCACCCGGCTGCCGCTGTTCACGCGCTGCGAGTTCCTGGCGCCCGGTCGCGTCATCCGCACGCTGCTCGATACGCGCGCCAACTGGTTCCGACGCCGGCAGCCGATCCGCTTTGCGGTCACGCTCACCCATCGCGATGCGGCCGGCCGCGCGCATGAGCAGCTGATCCGCCACGACCTGGCGATCTACCGCGATCTGGCGCTGGTGCAGCGCGCGCCGCCCGCGACCTGTCTTTGAAGGAGAACCCGATGCCCGTGGCCCGTCCGCAGCCCTACCTGAACTGCAACTTCCTGGTCGAGATCGACGGCGTGGCGGTTGCCGCGTTCTCCGAGGTCGCGCTGCCCGATCTGGCGATTGACGTGATCGAGTACCGCGCCGGCAGCGACAAGACCAACAGCGTGCGCCGCCTGCCGGGGCTGGCGAAGTTCGGCACGCTGGTGCTCAAGCGCGGCATCGTCGGCGACCTGGCGCTGTTCAACTGGATCCGCGGCGTGACGCAGGGGCAGGCCGACCGCCGCAACATTGCCGTGGTGCTGCTCGATGAGCAGCGCAACCCGGTGCAGCGCTGGCTGGTGCGCGACGCCTGGCCGACCAGGTACGTCGGCGCGTCGCTGAACGCCCAGGGCAACGATGTCGCGATCGAACAGCTGGAACTCGCCTGCGAGGGCGTCGAGATCGAGTGAGCGCACTGCGCCTGAGATCCTGCCGCGGCTGAGCCATGACCGTCTTCATCCTCCGTCGCCTGTCGCAGACGCTGTTCGTGCTGTTCATCACGTCGCTGCTCGTCTTCTTCGGCCTGTTCGTGATCGGCGATCCGATCGAGATCCTGGTCAATCCGGTGGCCGACGAGATCGAGCGCGCGCGCGCCGCCGCCGCGCTCGGCCTGGACAAGCCGATCCTCGAGCAGTACTGGGTGTTCCTGACGGGTGCGCTCAGGGGCGAACTGGGCACGAGCTTCGTGTTCGGCCGCTCGGCGATGGAAGTGATCATCGAGCGGATGCCGGCCACGCTGGAGCTGGCGTTCCTGGCGATGGTGATCGCGGTGGTGATCGGCGTTCCGCTGGGCATGTACGCCGGCCTGAAGCCGGATTCGTGGATCAGCAAGACCATCATGGCCGGCTCGATCGTGGGTTTTTCGCTGCCCACGTTCTGGGTCGGGCTGCTGCTGATCCTGGTGTTCGCGGTGCAGCTGGGCTGGCTGCCGTCCACCGGGCGCGGTCCGACACAGGAGTGGTTCGGCCTGCAGCTGTCGATCCTGCATTGGGACGGCCTGAAGTACGCGCTGCTGCCGGCGATCAACCTGGCGCTGTTCAAGCTGAGCCTGATCATCCGCCTGACGCGCGCTCAGGTGCGCGAGCAGAGCCTCCTCGACTACATCAAGTTCGCGCGCGCCAAGGGCCTGAGCCGCACGCGCGTGATCGGCGTGCACCTGTTCAAGAACATCCTGATCCCGCTCGTCACCGTGATCGGGCTCGAGCTCGGTTCGGTGATCGCCTTCGCGGTGGTGACCGAGACGATCTTCGCCTGGCCCGGCATGGGCAAGCTCGTGATCGACTCGATCTTCCAGCTCGACCGGCCGGTGGTGGTCGCGTACCTGATGATGATCGTGTTCATGTTCATCCTCATCAACCTGGTGGTCGACCTGCTGTACTCGGCGCTCGATCCGCGCGTGCGGCTGGGGGAGTCGAAATGAGCGGTCTCGTCCGGGTGCAAGAGGACTCGCCAGGTCGTCTCGTCGTCCCCGTGCAGGCGGAGACGCAGCGGCTTGGCTTTTCTTCGCTGCATCTTCGATCTGCGCAACGCAACGACGCTGGGTTCCCGCCTGCGCGGGAACGACGGCTTGCTGCGCGGGAACGACGGCTTGCTGCGCGGGAACGACGGCTTGCGTATTCCGGGCGGTGCGGCTGGCGCCGTCGTGCGGCGCAAGCCCCACGACGCGTCGTGGGCGTCATGCGTTCATTTGTCACACGGGGGCTGGGGCAATGAGTGTCGTCGCCACCGCACCCGCCGAGTCCCGCCTGCGCCGCTTCTGGGCGCAGTTCGCCGACAGCCGGCTTGCGCTGGTCGGTCTGGCGATGCTGATCGGCGTGGTCGCGATCGCGCTGCTGGCACCGTTCATTTCGCCGCAGAACCCGTACGACCTGGGCAAGCTCGACCTGATGGATGCACGTCTGCCGCCTGGCGAGACCGCCGCGGCGGGCACCATGACCTACATGCTGGGCACCGACGGCCAGGGACGAGACATGGTGAGCGCCATTTTCTACGGCCTGCGCGTGTCGCTGTACGTGGGGGTAGTCAGCGGCGTGATCGCGATGTCGCTGGGCGCGGTGCTCGGTGTGCTGGCTGCCTACGTGGGCGGCCGCTTCGAGCAGGTCCTGATGCGGATCGTCGACATCCAGCTCGGCTTTCCGGCGATCCTGGTGGCGCTGATCCTGCTCGCGGTGCTCGGCAAGGGCGTGGACAAGATCATCATCGCGCTGGTGGCGGTGCAGTGGGCGTACTACGCGCGCACCGCGCGCAGCGCGGCGCTGGTGGAACGCAGCAAGGAGTACATCGAGGCGGCGCGCGCGCTCGGTCTCTCGAGTGCGCGCATCGTGCTGCGCCATCTGCTGCCCAATGCGATGCCGCCGCTGATCGTGGTGGGCACGGTGCAGGTGGCGCATGCGATCGCGCTGGAGGCCACGCTGAGTTTTCTTGGCCTGGGCCTGCCGACCACCGAGCCCTCACTGGGGCTGCTGATCGCCAACGGCTACGAGTACCTGATGAGCGGCAAGTACTGGATCAGCGTGTATCCGGGCGTGGCGCTGTTGATCACCATCCTGTCGATCAACCTGGTGGGGGACCAGTTGCGCGACGTGCTCAATCCGAGGTTGGCAAAGTGACGCGTCCGTCCGAGAGTCACCGGCCATGAGCCTGCTCACCGTCGACAACCTGCAGACCGAGTTCACCACGCGCGATGGCGTGCTGCGCGCGGTGCAGGGCGTGTCGTTCGAACTGAACCGTGGCGAGGTGCTCGGGCTGGTGGGCGAATCCGGTTCGGGCAAGAGCGTGACGGGGTTCTCCATCATGGGCCTCGTCGATCCGCCCGGACGGGTGGCGGGGGGCAGCGTGAAGTTTGATGGCCGCGAACTGGTGGGGCAATCGGAGGACCAGTTGCGCCGGCTGCGCGGCAAGCGCATCGCGATGATCTTCCAGGACCCGATGATGACGCTCAACCCGGTGCTGAGCGTTGCCACGCAGATGATCGAGACCGTGCTCGCACACGACAATGTGTCCAAGGCGGTGGCGCGCGAGCGTGCGATCGATGCACTTGGTCGCGTGGGCATTGCGTCGCCGGAAAGCCGGCTCGCCCAGTATCCGCACCAGTTTTCCGGCGGCATGCGCCAGCGCGTGGCGATTGCCATCGCGTTGCTGCATCGGCCCGATCTGATCATTGCCGACGAGCCCACCACCGCGCTGGACGTGACGGTGCAGGGGCAGATCCTGTACGAGATGCAGACGCTGGTGCGTGAAGTGGGCAGCGCGCTGATCTGGATCACCCATGACCTGGCGGTGATCGCCGGTCTGGCCGACCGCGTGGCGGTGATGTATGCCGGTCGCATCGTCGAGGAGGGGCCGGTGGAGCAGGTGCTCGACGCGCCTCGCCATCCGTACACGCGCGGCCTGCTGGACTCGGTGCCGGCCAACAATGCCGCGCTCGACGGGCTCAAGGGCGGCCGCCTGCGGCAGATTCCAGGCATGACGCCGTCGCTGCTCAAGCTCGGCCCCGGCTGCGCGTTTCGCGAGCGCTGCGACCGGGTGATCGCCGGCTGTGAAGTGATGCCGCCGCTGGCCGCCGCCGCCGGCGCGCGCCGCCTGCGCTGCGTGAATCCCGTGCCGGCGCCGGTGGCTGCGTGATGGTGGCGTCGATCGATACCTTGGCCAGCACCGCGCCCGCCGCAGGCCCGCGCGACCGCGCCACGCAGGGTACGGCGGCATCGACCGCGCCGCTGCTGCAGTTCAACGCCGTGAGCAAGCGCTTCACGCGTCGGCTCGACATCATCGAGAAGCTCGCCGCGCGGCTGGGTGCCGACGTGCGCGAGAGCACCGTGCATGCAGTCGACCACGTCACCTTCGCGGTGCACGACGGCGAGGTGGTGGGACTGGTGGGCGAATCGGGCTGCGGCAAGTCGACGCTCGGTCGAGTCGGCTGCGGCCTGTATGCGCCCAGCGACGGCAGCGTCACCTATCGCGGCCAGCCGGTGACCACCGCCGCCGGGGTGCGCCGCCCGATCCAGATGATTTTCCAGGACCCGTTCGCCTCGCTCAACCCGCGTCTGCGCGTCGCCGACGTGATCGGCGAGGCGCCGCGCGTGCATGGCCTCACCGATCGACGCGGCATGGAGGACTATGTCGCCGACCTGATGCGTCGGGTCGGCCTGGACGCGAGCTTCATGCGCCGCTATCCGCACCAGTTCTCCGGCGGGCAGCGTGCGCGCATCGGCATCGCGCGCGCACTGGCGGTCAAGCCCGAGTTCCTGGTGTGCGACGAGGCGGTGGCGGCGCTGGATGTGTCGATCCAGGCGCAAGTGCTCAATCTCTTCATGGACCTGCGCGAGCAGCTCGGCCTCACGTATCTCTTTATCAGTCACGACCTGGGCGTGGTGCGTCACCTGTCGGACCGCGTGGTGGTGATGTACCTGGGCCGCGTGGTGGAAATCGCGCCGACCGACGCGCTGTTCGCCGCGCCCAACCATCCGTACACGCAGGCGCTGCTGGCCGAGGTGCCGCGGCTGGACCGCAAGAAGCGCACGTTCGTGCCGATCAAGGGCGAGATCCCGTCACCGCTGGATCCGCCCACCGGCTGCCATTTCCATCCCCGCTGCCCGCACGCGATGCCGCGTTGTGCCGTCGAGGCGCCGGTGCTGCGCGAGATCGCGCCGGGGCGGTTGGCGGCATGCCACCTGAACGATGGATGAGGCGCGCCGATCGGCGCTGAAGGCCATGTTGCTCGGCGGCGCGCCCGGTGGGTCGCCGGTCCCGCGAGCTGGCAGCGTGGCAAGCTCGACACTGTGTCCCTCATCCGGCCGGCGCCAGTGTCTTGGCGCACCGACCGCCTCACCCCGAACGAGATTGAACGGATGAATTCGTATTCCCTCGTGGGGGCGCCGGCCCTCACACCGCTGGTGCTCGACTCGCCCCACTCCGGCGCGCAGTTCCCGGCCGACTTCGACGCCATCGTCAGCGAGTTCGACCTGCGCGATGGCGAGGACTGCTTCGTCGACGAGCTGTACCTGCCTGCGACCGAGCGCGGCGTGCCACTCTTGGCCGCGCAGTTTCCGCGTACCTACCTTGATGCGAACCGCCACGCCGGCGACATCGACCTGGAGCTGATGGAAGGCGGCCGCTGGCCGCACCCGCACGTGCCCAGCGGCAAGGCGCGCATCGGCAAGGCGCTGATCTGGCGCACCCTCGATGATGGCCGGCCGATCTACGGCCGCAAGCTCAAGGTCGACGAGGTGGTCGGCCGCATCGAGCGCTGCCACGCGCCCTACCATCGCGCGCTGGCGCAGCTGATGGATGACGCGCAGGCGCGCTTCGGGCAGGTGTTCCACATCAACTGCCACTCGATGCCCAGTGTGGGCGGCAAGATGGGCGAGGGCGGGGGCGGGCCGGCGCGCGCCGACTTCGTGCTCGGCGACCGCGACGGCACCACCTGCGATCCGGGGTTCACCACCTTCGTCGCCGACGCGCTGGCCGAGTTCGGCTACGAGGTGGCGATCAACGATCCGTACAAGGGCGTGGAACTGGTGCGCGCGTATTCCGACCCGGCGCGCGGGCGACACAGTCTGCAGTTGGAGATCAACAAGCGGCTGTACATGAACGAGACCACCTGCAGCCGCCACGCCGGCTTCGATGCCCTGCGCCGGGACCTCGCCACGCTCGTCGACGCGGTGCTCGAGTACACCCGGCGCGCGGTCGCGCGCTGAGCGGCACCTTCCCACTCCACTTGAGTCAGGCTGCACCCGCCATGGATCACCACCCGATCGAGATCACCCCGCCCGACATCACGCCGTTCAAGCACGGCAACGCGGGCGTCGACTATGTTCAGGTGCTCCGGTCCGAGCGGCCTGGGCCGACGGTGATGGTGCAGGCGTTGACCCACGGCAACGAGTTCTGCGGCGCGTTGGCCCTGACGTCGTTGCTCGATGCGCAGGTGACACCGGCGCGCGGCACCCTGATCCTCGCCTTTGCCAACGTGGAGGCGTTCGCGCGTTTTGACTTCAACGATCCCGATCGCTCGCGCTTCATCGACGAGGACTACAACCGCGTGTGGGGCGACGGCGTGCAGGCGGAGGACGTGCTGTCCGGCACGCGTGATTCCGCCGAGCTGCGGCGCGCGCGTCAGTTGCGGCCGTTCGTCGACTCTGCCGACTTCCTGCTCGACCTGCATTCGATGCACGAGCCTTGCCGGCCGATCATGGTGTGCGGCGTGGGTCCGCGCGGCGGCGACAAGTCGGTGGCGCTGTCGCGCGAACTGGGCGTGCCGGGCGACCTGCTGCTCGACACCGGCCACCCGGCCGGCCTGCGCATGATCGAACGCGGCGGCTTCGGCGACCCGGCCAGCCGCAAGGCCGCGGTGCTGATCGAATGCGGCCAGCACTGGGAGCGCAGCGCGGTGGATGTCGCCATCGACACGCTGCTGCGCTTTCTGCGCGTCACCGGCGCGGTGGATGCGACCTGGATCGATGCGCGCCTGCATCGCGCGCCGGCCATGCAGCAGCACGTGATCCGCGTCACCGAGGCGGTGGTCGCGCAGTCGATGGACTTTCGCTTTGCCGGCAATTACTCCGGGCTGGAAGTGATCGCCACCGCCGGCACGCCGATCGCCTTCGATGGCAATCGCGTCTGGACCGCGCCTTACGACGAGACGGTGCTGGTGATGCCCTCGCTCAAGCACCTGAAGCCCGGCACCACGATGGTCCGCCTCGGCCGCTACGACTGAGATTCGCCGCGGCGGCCGACGCCGTCCTGCGCAAGCAAGCCCGATTGATCGCCGGCCCCGGCGCAAATCACCCGCGCGGGGCAGCGGCACCCATGACCCGGTCGAAGACGGGCCGCCCGAGCCCTTAGAGCGGGCGCAGGGAGTCCCCCGGTCGATCGATCTCGTGTAACTGACTCCGTTACACACTTCGCTGGCTTGGTCTGGTCGCGGCACCCGTTTGATAGGCGTCAATGAGCGAGGCAACCCGGGAGCGCAACCTTGCGCCCATTCCACCGCGGGGGCCGGGCGGCTTGCTCCCGTGGCACGTACACCCAATCTGCGGGAGGCAGGTCATGACTGAGACGTTCTATGACGTGATGCGGCGGCAGGGCATTACCCGTCGAAACTTCGTGAAGTTCTGCAGCCTGACTGCAGCCTCGCTCGGCTTCGGCCCGGCCTATGCGCAGGAGATCGCCAAGGCCCTGGAGACCAAGCCCCGCGTGCCGGTGGTCTGGCTGCACGGTCTGGAGTGCACCTGCTGCACCGAGTCGTTCATCCGCTCGGCGCATCCGCTGGCCAAGGACGTCATCCTGTCGATGATCTCGCTCGACTTCGATGACACCATCATGGCCGCCGCCGGCACCCAGGCGTTGGCAGCGCTGGAAGACACGATCACCAAGTACAAGGGCAATTACATCCTCGCGGTGGAAGGCAATCCGCCGCTCGCCGAAGATGGCATGTTCTGCATGCCGGGTGGCCGCCCGTTCGCCGAGAAGCTGAAGAAGGTCGCCAAAGACGCCAAGGCGGTGATCGCCTGGGGTTCGTGCGCCTCGTGGGGCTGCGTGCAGGCCGCCAAGCCCAACCCGACCCATGCGGTGCCGATCGACAAGGTCATCACCGACAAGCCGATCATCAAGGTGCCGGGCTGCCCGCCGATCGCCGAGGTGATGTCGGCGGTGGTCACCTTTATCGCCGCGTTCGATCGCATTCCGGAACTGGATCGGCAGGGCCGGCCCAAGATGTTCTACAGCCAGCGTATCCACGACAAGTGCTACCGCCGCCCGCACTTCGACGCCGGCCAGTTCGTTGAGGAATGGGACGACTTCGGCGCGCGCGCCGGCTACTGCCTCTACAAGGTCGGCTGCAAGGGCCCGACCACCTACAACGCCTGCTCGACCACGCGCTGGAACGAGGGTGTGAGCTTCCCGATCGCCTCCGGTCACGGCTGCATCGGCTGCTCGGAAGACGGCTTCTGGGACCACGGTTCGTTCTACGACCGCCTCACCAACGTCGGGGCGTTCAAGGCGATCGGCGTCGAGGCCGATGCCGACCAGATCGGCGCCGTGGTCGCCGGGGTCACCGGTGCGGCAATCGTCGCGCATGCGGCAGTGGGCGCGATCCAGCGCGCTGCCAACCGTGGCAAATCGAACGCGACGGGCGAGTCCGTCAAGGCAGGAGGGGAATAAATCATGTCCGTCATCGAAACCCAAGGCTTCAAGCTCGACAACAGCGGCAAGCGGGTCGTGGTCGACCCGGTGACCCGCATCGAGGGCCATCTGCGCGTCGAGGTGAACCTCGACAATGACAACGTGATCCGCAACGCCGTGTCCACCGGCACCATGTGGCGCGGCCTCGAGGTGATCCTCAAGGGGCGCGACCCGCGTGACGCCTGGGCGTTCGTCGAGCGCATCTGCGGTGTCTGCACCGGCGTGCATGCAATGGCGAGCGTGCGCGCGGTGGAAGATGCGCTGAACATCAAGATCCCCGACAACGCGAACATCGTGCGCAACCTGATGCACGCCACGCTGTACGCGCATGACCACCTGGTTCACTTCTATCACCTGCACGCACTCGACTGGGTCGACGTCATCAGTGCGCTGAAGGCCGATCCCAAGCGCACCAGCGAGCTGGCGCAGTCGATCAGCAGCTGGCCGATGAGCTCGCCCGGCTACTTCCGCGACCTGCAGTACCGCCTGAAGAAGTTCGTCGAAAGCGGCCAGTTGGGCCCGTTCAAGAATGGCTACTGGGGTCACCCGGCGTACAAGCTGCCGCCCGAAGCCAACCTGATGGCGGTGGCGCACTACCTTGAGGCGCTCGACTTCCAGAAAGAGATCGTCAAGATCCAGGCCATTTTCGGCGGCCGCAACCCGCACCCGAACTGGCTGGTCGGCGGCGTGCCCTGCTCGTTCAACCTGGATGGCGTGGGTGCGGTGGGCGCGATCAACATGGAGCGCCTGAACATGGTGTCGAAGATCATCGACGACACCATCGCCTTCATCGACAACGTCTACGTGCCCGACCTGCTCGCGATCGC